>Ga0224501_10002621_pt1 | contig 14143 bp, 12 predicted proteins | sample SF_Oct11_sed_USG_4_FD_169105 | JGI IMG/M metagenome (GOLD analysis project Ga0224501, IMG submission 169105) | Sediment microbial communities from San Francisco Bay, California, United States - SF_Oct11_sed_USGS_8_1 | ecosystem: Environmental > Aquatic > Marine > Sediment | place: USA...
GGCCCATATCCCCCACCCTGGTGGTATACCCTCCCCCTCCGTTGACGAAGAGAGCTTCGCTCACATCGTCATTGGCGAACTCCCGACGGTTGAGCCCGAAATTGGCCTTCCAAGACATGGGGGTGAAAATGCTGTTTATCGGACTTAGGGAAACGATGCCCACCAGATCCGCCCGCTCGATCCATAGTTTCCCTTTTTGAGGCTGAGTCGAAAAGGAAAAGGATAAAAAATCGATCTGGGAACCTTCCACATATCCTGCCTGCGGGTCCATGATATCGTGCAGGGCCGGCCGCAGGGAGAAGGTGGCCCTGTTCCCTTTCGGTCCATCGTTTGCTTCGTACCCCAGGGTAAAGGCGCCGGAGAGGTGGCCCATGTCCGGGCGCTGCGGAGTCTTGACCGGCCGGACAGAGGGAGGATCCCCACCCATACTTCCCCTGGACGCGAGGGTGGCCAGGAAGAGCTTCTGATACTCTTTCTTCCCCAGCTTGTTTTCGGCGAACCGCTTCTGCAGCAACTCCGCGGCCATGTCCAGAACCAGCTTGCGCGCATTGTCATCGGGCAATGTTTTGATGGCTTCAACAGCAGCCACTTTCCCTTCGGCGATTTGCCAGGAGACCTCGATCCACTCCTTCCCCATGGAATCGGCCATCGCCATAATCTTTGTCATCTTTGAAGGGCGATATGAAACCCCGGTGACAATACCGGATTCCAGGACACGGCGAAACGAATCCACCGGCAGCACATATGAACCCCAGCCGCTGGTGAGGTCCAGCGAGGGGCGTGCGGCTTCCAGCAGGAACAGGATTATATAAGCGCAGTTTTCATCGAAGAAGTAGTAATAAGAGTATTTCCTGTCCAGTTCCCAAAGATGGTATAGCATCATTCTGGCTTCCTCCGCCGAGAGGTCCAGGTGATACTCCCATAGGTCCCTCAAGTCTATATCGTTATATTCGCTAACTTTGTCATAGTACGGGAGGAACGAGAAGAATCCGTGGTAGTAGCCGAATAGCCCGTAATATGCGTATAGCGGGCCTCGGTATGCATCGGTTCGGGCGGCGTAGCTGATGGCGTTGGAAAGTAATTTGCTTTCGGTCCTGGTGTCCACCCGGAGGAAGGGGTGTCCGAACATGGAGGCAGGAGAGTTGATATGGGCGGAGGCGAATATCATGGAGACGGATGTGGGGTCTGCTTTAGTCATGCTTTTATCCAGCAGTGGGCAGGCGACCTGGGGAAGGGGCGCCGAGGATAGACCCAGCTGCTGATCCAGCCACCGGAACCGGGCCGGGAAAAGACAGACAGGATGTTGGTCGTCCGCCACATCGGTCCGGAAAAAGCTTCTTATGGTGGCGTCCAGTTCGGCGCTGGGATCGGTTTTCCCATGCCTGGCCAGGAAGAATGCCGGATCGTCAATCAAGCTTTCATGGCCGGATAAAACCTGTTTGTAGTGCAGCAGTATCCGCCACGTCCGGGATTGGGCCAGCCCCTTTGTGGCCGCCATGGCGATGTAGTGGTCGGGATTCTGGTTTTTGGAATTTACCAGATTTTCCGCGTGGGAGTTTTGGAGCAGGACAAGGAAAAAGAAAAGGGATGCGAAAATCGATGATCTCCGCATCCCTTCAGATGTTCAATAATCAGCGCGTATGAGGCTTAGATTATGTGGTTGTTATGCGCCACGGAAGCGATATTCTCCAACACCTGGCCCGCCTCGATCCCCTCATGGGAGAAGACGGAGGAGAAATTGATCTGCAGCGCCGTGTTGAATCTGGAGCGGCTGTCCACAGGGATCTCCATCATCTCCGCCAGGGTCGCCAGAGACTCACCGTTGCCCTGGGCCATTTCCTTGGCGATGTTGTCCATGTTGGCGGCGACATAGGTAGTCAGGTCGTCGTTGAACACGAAGGACCTGGGGGGCACGCAGCCCGAAGTGCCGGAGGTGATGGCGAACTCGACGAAGGAGATCTGGTTTGTGGAAAGGGCAAGAGTCTGCATCAAAACCGAATCAGCCCCGGGAAAAATCTGGTCTCCCAGCCCGCAACCCTGGTTGTGAGCGGAGGCGCCGGAAGCGAACACCAGCACGGCAGCGAAGGAGACGATGGAAACGATAATTTTTTTCATAGCTATTCCCCAATTAAGATCTTAAAAATCAGTTTATACATTTATGAAACGTCAGCGATGAACCGACATTCCTGATAATCCCAACTTAATATAACGCCCATCCCAGGACCCATATGCTCCGCGATATAAAGCTGCGGCCCCTCAGGCTGTATCGCCATAAATTGCGCAAATAAAGCGCCCCGCCCAACATCAGTCAACTACAGAGCTGGCTCGAAGTTAATATACCGGCGGAAAAGGGAAAAAGCAACTCTTTTATTCGGTTCAATATTATTGATAATTCATGTTTTAGATGAATATATCCCACGTAGACAACATGGCTGGGACAATACCGGCCCTTATCGGCCGCTAACCCTGACACAATATTTTGCGAACACTCCCATAACGCTGGTGGAGTGGTAGTCGACAAACGCAATTTCGGAGATGCCGCCACTTTTTTTCGCGGCTTCGATGCTGGCGTCCCCAACGGCCACCCAGCCCATAATGCTGGTGGCGCATACCTCGGCGGATTTGGAAACGTCCCCCCCATCCCCCACAGATTCCGGACCCTTGACGTCTGTGAAAAGTATCCCGGTTATCGGAGTCCGTACCGACGCCAGACACCCGGAGACCATCGGAACCATGGCGACAAGAACAGCGAACAACAACACCTTTTTCATTTTGGACCCCTCCATTTCAATAATCGGATATGAGCTTCGGTATTTTTCAAACCATCTTGATTTTTATCATACATTTATGGGGCGTGGGTTTCAACGGGAATGCCCAGGCCCGACCCTGCCAGAATAAACATGGGATGGCCTGTCATGACAGGCGATTGATAAGGTCGCCCACGGCGTCATCCACCATGTCGGGAGATATGGCGCAACTGGCCGCTCCCACATGCCCTCCCCCGCCATATTCCGCCATCAGGTTGCCCAGGTCCACTTTGCATGTGCGGTTCAGGATGCTGTGGCCCGCGGCGATAACCACCATCTTCTTGTCCGGGCTGTCGAACAGGCGCAGCGCCACATTGGCCGAGGGGAAAAGTGAGTAAATCAAAAATCTGCTTCCAAGGGGCTCGTTGAGTTTCCTGCGAAAATCGGTGACCACCACCTTTCCATACAAAGTGGAGTTGGCGAGGAGGTCTTTTTTGAATTCTTCCTGGTGGCGAAAATACTCCCGCACCCGGTCCCGGACATCATCGTATTCCAGGATTTCATCCAGGGGAGATCTCTTCAGCCAGTCCAGCAGGTTAAGAAAATAGTCATAAGAGGGGATGAATCCGGAACGAGGATCCACTGTCGCCGCCAGCTTCACCCAGCCGCTGGGGCGAAGAATGTCGTTAAGATCCAGGCATGCCGAATCTATCTTGTCCACAGCTTCCATCAAATCGGCATACTTGGTCTCCCATTCCGGCATTTTGTAATATTCATAAACCAGCCTGGCGCAGGAGGGGGCCAGGCCATACTTTCCCTTGAAGGATTTCGGTTTTGCCCCTCTTTCCGATTCAGAGATATGATGATCGAACCACATGGCGCAATTAGGATCGTATGGCAGGTTGACGATGATGTCCATGTTGGTCACCTCGAAGGTTCTCTCCTGCACCTCCCTGGGGTGGGCAAAGCGGATCTTGGCGATCTGCTCCGCCTCGGTCAGCAATACGGCGCAGACCAGCCCGTCGAAATCACCTCTTGTAATGATGTTGTACATTTCAACTCTCCGCAATAATCCCCGTCAAAGAAGCTGGAGCAGGAAGAAAGCTTCTGTCCAGTATATATCATAATCAGATTGAGTTCCGATTTCCCTGAGCCCATCCGAAGCCACATGTATATACATTCATCTGGCTCACTGCCCCCTTGGCAACTTTAGCCGCACCTCGGTTCCCTGCCCCGGCGCCGAATCCAACGTCAGATCCCCCCCGCAAAGGATCGCCATCCGCTTGGCTATACACAGCCCCAAACCGGAGCCTTTTTCGTCGCTGGTTCCGAATGTCTGTTTCTTTCCGTCAATATCAAATATCCTGTCCAACCGCTCTTTTTCGATTCCCACTCCGTTGTCCATCACTTCCATTACTATATGGTCAGCTTCGATCCTGCAAGCCACCACCACCCTACCCCCTGCGGGAGAGAACATCACCGCGTTTTCCAGAAGTCGCGCGAAGATCCTCTGCGCATTATCCTGGTCGGCGAAAACCTTTTCCTTCCCCTTGTATTCGGATTGGATGACTATCCCCTTTTCCTCGGCATGGGCCCGGACCTGGGCCAGGGCGTTTTCAATCACCGACTCACAGCTTATATTCGAAGGAGAAAGAGCCACCTTCCCCCTGATGAGCCGGGAAAGCTCCATGATATTGGTCAAGGTTTCCATATATCTGTCCATGGCCCGATCCATGGTCTGCAGGATATTGACCTGCCTTTCCGAAAGGTTGGACACAGCCCCTGGCTTCAGCAGAAGCTTGGTCAGCCCGGCGATGGAGGTGGCTGGGGAAAGAAGATCGTGGGTTACAATCCCAAGCAGGTTGGATTTGGACTGGGATTCCTTCCGAAGGGATTCGACAAGTTCTTCCATTTCTTCAAGGCTGGCGCCGGACGCTGTTTTTCCGGGCGAGTTGTCGCCGGTGTGTCGGGGGTTATCCAAGGTCATGTTGTTTATCAGTCATGGATATTCCTTCGCCCTCCCTTCGAGCCCGCCAACCCTGGCATGGCCTCTGGAAGCGTATAATCAGAGTGTATCACAAAACCGGAGTCAAACACGCCGGGAGAGGCGGTATATGGCAATGCCCACATACCCGCCGCCGCCGGCAAGATTACTTTGGCGTATAGACCGGAAGTTACACTTTCAGCGATTCCATGGAGTGCTTCACCGCTTCGGCTGATTTGTGCAAAGCGGCTTTCTCCTCATCGGTCAGATTCAGCTCCACCACCTGCTCCACACCTTTGGCGCCCAGCTTGATCGGCACTCCCATGAAAAGCCCATCGATGCCATACTCCCCTTCCAGATATGCGGCGGCGGCCACAAGCCTGTTCTTTTCCAGAAGAACGGATTCTATCATGTTGACCACCGAGGCCCCGGGAGCGTAGTAGGCGGATCCGGTCTTTAGCAGTTTCACGATCTCGGCTCCTCCGAATTTTGTTCGCTCCACCATGGCGTCGATTTTCTCTTTGGGCAACAGCTCCGTGATCGGAATACCCGCGACGGAAGAGAGCCTGGGCATGGGCACCATGTCTTCTCCATGCAGCCCCAAAACTGTGGCGGAAACGTCTTCCATGGAGACGTTCAGCTCCTCGGCGATGAACGAGCGGAACCGGGTGGAGTCCAACACTCCCGCCATCCCCACGATGCGGCTCTTGTCCAGCCCGGTGTATTTCTTGGCCACATAGGTCATGGTGTCCAGCGGGTTGGTGACGATTATCATGAAGCAGTTGGGCGAATGCTTGATCGCCGATTCGCAGCATATCTTGACGATATCCGCGTTCTTGTCGCGAAGATCCTCTCGGGTCATCCCAGGTTTTCTGGCCAGCCCGGCGGTCATCACCACGATATCGGATCCGGCGGTATCGGCGTAGTCGTTGGTGCCCACCAGCCGGGAATCGAAATTCTCCAGCGGGGCGGACTCCAGAAGATCCAAAGCCTTCCCCTGGGGCAGGCCATCCACAACATCAATCAGGCACACGTCGCCCAACTGTTTGTATGCCGCAAGCTGGGCCACCGTGGCGCCCACATGGCCCGCGCCAATCACCGTTATCTTCCGTCTTGCCATTTCGAAGTTCCTTTCCGTTGCAGTTTGAAGAAAGAAAAAGCGGCGAGCCCCTCTTCCCGCCGCTTTTCACATAAAGCCTGCCGCGCGAATATCCGTCCGCACGGCAGGCTATAATTCAACCCATTATACCTTTTCCCATATGCCTGCGGTTTATTTCGCCGCCTGCGTGGCATAACCCAGGGTCCCGCCTGCTTTCATGACATCGATGTCACGAGCGCCCATGGAGTGGGAGACAGGGATTTCGATTCCCTTGGTCTTGTTCACCAGTTTCATCTCCCCACCCAATTGGGAAGTGTTGATCTCCAGCTCATCCCCCTGGTCCACCTTGGCGTAATCCGCCTCACTGGCGAAAATCAGCGGCAGAATTCCGAAGTTGATCAGGTTGGCCATATGAATCCTGGCGAAGGATTTGACGATCACCGCCTTCACACCCAGGTATTTGGGAGCGATGGCCGCATGCTCTCGAGAAGACCCCTGCCCATAGTTCGAGCCGCCGATGATGAATCCGCCTCCGGTTTCCTTGGCCCGTTTCGGGAAGGTTTTGTCCACGCTGGCGAACACATACTCCGATATGGCCGGCACATTGGAGCGCAACGGCAATATCTTGGCGCCCGCCGGCATGATATCGTCCGTGGTGATGTTGTCCCCAGTCTTCAAAAGCACCTTGCCGGTGAGGGTGGTGGGCAGCTTGGGAAAACTCGGCAGTGGCGCGATGTTCGGCCCCCGGATGATCTCCACCCCCTTGGATTTGGCCGGGGACTTGGGGAAAATGATCATGTTGTCGTTGACCGCGAATTTCTTCGGCATGGCGATCTTGGGCACGGCGATTTTAAGCTTCTTGGCCACCTGCCTCGGGTCGGAAATCTCCCCGGTCAACGCCGCCGCAGCCGCAGTTTCCGGGCTGACCAGATACGATCCCGCATCAGCGGTGCCCGAGCGGCCCTTGAAGTTGCGGTTGAATGTGCGCACGGTGACGCCTGCGCTGTTGGGCGCCGCGCCCATGCCGATGCACGGCCCGCAGGCGGATTCCAGAATCCTCGCCCCGGCGTTGATCAGGCTTGTCAAGGCGCCGTTTTCCGAAATCATCTGGTACACCTGTTTGCTGCCGGGAGAGATGAAAAGGGAAAGCCCCTCTTTAATCGTCTTCCCCTTGAGCATCTTCGATACCACCATAAGGTCGCGGAACGAAGAGTTGGTGCAGGAGCCGATGGCCACCTGGGTGACCTTGGTCCCTTTGAGCTTTTTCACCTCGGTGACGTTGTCCGGCATATGGGGCTGGGCCACCAACGGCTCCAGCTTGTCCAGGTTGATGGTCAACGTCTCCTGGTAGGTGGCGTCAGGATCGGCTTTCAGTTCCACCCAGCTTTTCTCCCTTCCCTGGGCCTTCAAAAACTCCTGGGTTTTCTTGTCGCTGGGGAACACAGAAGTGGTTGCCCCCAGTTCCGCGCCCATGTTGGTGATGGTGGCGCGGTCGGTGACGGATAATGAATTGACGCCGGGGCCGGTGTATTCTATGACCTTACCCACCCCACCCTTCACAGTCAGCTTGCGCAGCACTTCCAGGATGATGTCCTTGGCCGAAACCCAGGGCTGCAGCTTGCCGGTGAGAACCACGTTCACCACCTTGGGGCAGTTGAGGTTGAAAGGCTGGCCCGCCATGGCCATGGTCACATCCAGCCCGCCGGCGCCTATGGCCAGCATGCCCAGGCCGCCCTGGGTGGGGGTGTGGCTGTCGGAGCCGAGCAGAGTCTGGCCAGGAACACCGAATCTTTCCAGATGAACCTGGTGGCAAATCCCGTTGCCCGGCCGGGAGTAATGGATGCCGTATTTTTCCGCCACAGACTGCAGGTACAGATGGTCGTCGGCATTCATGAAATCTGTCTGCAGGGTGTTGTGATCCACATAGGAGACAGACAATTTGGTCCGTACCCTGTCAATACCAAGGGTCTCGAACTCCAGATACGCCATTGTCCCAGTGGCGTCCTGGGTCAGGGTCTGGTCGATAGTGATAGCGATCTTTTCGCCAGGAATCAGTTCCCCTTCCACAAGATGGCTCTTGAGAATTTTTTGCGTTATGTTCAATCCCATAAGATTATTCCTAAACTCCCTAGTTTAAAGGCTTTTCCATTGTTTTCCAATCCCCAGTCCATATATCTTAAATGCTTCCTCAGGGCATAGCTATGGCCTTGAATAGATATACGAAACGATGGACAGATTTTGTTATTTTTCCATTGGAAAGTCAAGGAAAACCGCATACTCAGACATTAATAGTTCATGCCTGTCTGGGGCGATATTCGTGAGATATCGTCCTTTCCCCGAATATGATATTCCATTGGATGACCATTTGCGAGAAGACGCCGTATGGTTATCTGACCGATCAGGTTTTCCAGCCCCCCGGGCTTATGCTTCGCGGAATTTTGTTGTTCGATTTCTATCAGTCAGAATTCTATTCTTAATCGTCAGCGCAGTCGCGGCAGATAATTTTCCGGATTCACCGGTTTTCGGTTGATACGGATTTCGAAATGGAGATGGTTTCCGGTGGCGCGGCCTGTCCTGCCGACTAAAGCCACCTGCTGGCCCTGGCTGACGGGCTGGTTTTCCATCACCATGTTTCTGGAATTGTGGGCGTAGACTGTTATGGTGTTGTTGTCATGTTTTATCATCACCGTATTCCCATAACCGGAAGGCCCATCCCCCGAAAATATCACTGTCCCCGCAGCGGCGGCCATGATCGGCGTCCCCTTGGGATTGGTCAGGTCGATTCCCGTATGCTTGCTATCGGCGCGGATTCCGTATCTGGATGAGATTTTCACTTTCCGCATGGGCCAGATGAAACGAACCGACGTTCTGGCGGGTCCGCGGGAAGTGGCCTGCTGGGTGGCCTTATACCATCTTTTCCCCTCGCTCCCTCCCGGTTTTATGGCGTCCCTGGGGGGGATATATATTTTCGTTCCGATCTTTATGTCGGTGACGTCCCAGATGTTGTTATATCGCTTCAGCTCCTCCACGCTCACTCCATACATTTTCGATATGCGATAGAGGTTCTGCCCTTTGCGGATGACGTGGTAGCTGGCGCCGGATTCCATGCCGGGACTGGCGCTTGTGTATGAGTAGTCCGGTGAATCGGTGGAGGCGCAGGAGCTGACAATCAAGGCCACCGCCACTATGAAAGCGGTCCTAGACAACATATTCAAATACGGCATCCACAGCCTCTTGAGGGGTGCTGACATTTATAACATTTTTTATCTGGGTCCATCCTCCAAGACAGATCACCGGTTTATTGAGTTTCAGGGCGATGGCTATCTCCGACAGGGTGCCATATTCCCCGGAAATGGCGATGAGCGCCTGGGCCGTATGGGCGATTATCACGTTGCGCCCATGCCCCATGTCGGTGACTATGGGAAGATTGATATATGGGTTGGCGTCCTCTCTTCCATCGCCTGGGAGAATACCGATGGTCAATCCCCCCATTTGCGCCGCTCCCATGGCGGCATGCTGCATCACACCCCCCATTCCCCCGCATACCAGGGCAGCGCCCCGGCCGGCGATCAACCGTCCCACCTGCTGAGCGATCAATCCTGTATGCTCGTCGCAATCACCGGCACCCACCACGCCGATGACTTTCATCCGCCCGGTAGCCATGAGGTTGCTGGTCCAATCCAAAAGCTCCGTCTACCCTTCATCTTTCATTATTTTAAGCCCCAGCCTTTTCTTTATCTCGCTATATCGCAGCTTGAGTATCCGCTCATGCCCCTCCTCATCCAGGGCCAGCTGCTCGAACATATCCTTGATCTCCTGCAGGGAAGCCAGTTCTTTGCCGTGGCGATACCTGTCCGCCGCTTCACGCTCCAGCCTTATCGCCTCTTCCAAAACCTCCAGAAGTTTGCGTTCCATATGCTCCATATATTTATCCTATGCAAATCTTCCATGATGCGTCGTCCACCATATAGTCCAAAGGCCATGGGGGAAGACCCTCCAGAAAAAGATTACAGGAGACGCGGCTTTGCCGTCAAAATTATTTCAGCCCTTGACCATGGGATCGAAAAGGTTGCTGTGGTCCTGCAGGGCGTATCTGTCTGTCATCCCCGCCACATAGTCGCATATCAGCTGATACTGCCCCACCTGCTTGGCGTTCCGGAACACATGCTCCGGCAACAGCTCCGGCCTTTTCTCGTAGGCCCGAAAAAGCTCCTCCACCACCCGATACGCCTTCTCCTCCATCCGGATCACCTTGTTGTGCTTATACATTCTGGAGCGCAGAAACTGCCGCAATTCATCACGCTGGCGAGCCATCCCCTTGGAAAAATCGGCGGTCTGCTCCCCGGCGTTGCGGGCGTCATCCGGTGTGGTTATGGATAGGCGCTGTATGTTTTGCTCTGTCTGCCGCACCAGGTCGCCCACCTGGGCGCCTATAATGTTTCTGATAATCTGGTACCTGGCCATATCTGGGGGCAGGGCTCCGCTGGCCTCCGCCAGTTTTCTTGAGTCCCGCCATATCTCCACTTCCTCCAGCATCGACGTGTTTATCAATCCGGACTTTAATCCGTCATCCAGATCGTGGCTTACGTAGGCTATGGAATCGGCGGCGTCGGTGACCTGCGCCTCCACCGAAGGGTGGGGACACCCCCTGAAATCGGCCAGGGTGGGATGGTCGGCCATTTTGGAGTGTTTGGCCACGGCCTCCCGCACTTCCCAGGTCAGGTTTATGCCCCGGAAGCCATGATAGCGATGCTCGATATGGTCGATGATCCGCAGCGCGTGGACATTGTGCTCGAACCCACCATGCTCCTTCATCATCTTGTTCATCGCCTCTTCGCCAGAATGGCCGAAGGGGGGATGGCCGATATCGTGGGACAGGGCTATCGCCTCGCAAAGGTCCTCGTTGATATTCAGGGCGCGGGCTATGATCCTGGCGATCTGGGCCACTTCCAGGGTGTGGGTCAGCCTTGTGCGATAGTAGTCCCCTTCATGATAGACGAACACCTGGGTTTTATATTCCAGCCGCCGAAAAGCGCTCGAGTGGATGATCCTGTCCCGGTCGCGCACATAGGCGGTTCTGTATTCGTGTTCCTCTTCCTTGTTTGCGCGCCCCCTGCTCTTGGCGCTGAGGCACGCATAGGGGGCCAGGAGTTGGCTTTCCCTGGCTTCAGCTTCAGCCCTGGTGAGCATTCAGAACCTGTGGCGGAAAAATTGGGTCACTCGATGATCCCCTTGGGAAGCAACAGCCGCTCCACCGGCTTTCCATTCATGAAATGACTCTCGAATATCTCCTCCACGTCCTCAGCCTGGATTCTGCAATACCATACACCTTCCGGATAGACCACCGCCACCGGGCCGTATTGGCAAGGCACCAGGCATGAACGGGTGGCGGAGATCATTACTTTGTCATAGGCCATTTTCAGGTTCATGATTTCCGAGAACCTTTGCCACACATTGGTGGCGCCGCGGTCGACGCAGCATCCCTTGGAATGGCCGGGAGGGCGCTGGTTTGCGCAGATGAACACATGATACTTCGGCTTCGCCATGAGAACTCCATTGTAGTATTTTAGCGTCGCGTCCAGGGATCACGACTTTTGATCTGACAAGGTTAACCGAAACCACAGGCTGGATGCAATTTGTACTATCCAGCGTCGCGGATTTTTCCAGGAGCCGGAATACCTGCCGCGCGCAATGGACAGCTGGTCATGCGCATCGATGGGCGTATTATCCCAGGGCTTTTCTATTGCGAGCCTCTGTAGTTGATGGCCCTGGCGATTTTTTCCATGGACAAGCAATAGGCGGCCTGGCGCAAGAAGAGCTTTTTCTCTTCGGCGTAATTCACCACCCGATCATAAGCGGCGATCATTTTGCCGTTCATCCGTCCCAGCACTTCATCCTCGCTCCAATACAGCCCTTCCCTGTTCTGCACCCATTCGTAATACGACACGATCACCCCACCTGCGTTGGCCAGGATATCAGGGACCAAGGTCACCCCTTTCCCCTCCAGGATTTTTTCGGCCTGGGACGACACGGGCGAGTTGGCCCCTTCCACGATCAGCTTCAGATTGCTCCCCAGTTGATCCACGTTTTCTCCGTTGATGGAATGTCCCAGAGCACAGGGAATGTGGATATCCATCGGCGCTTCCAGGATGTTGCCCAGTGGCTTGGCGTCCGGGAAATCCGCCACCTGCCCCTTTTCGCGCTTGTAGGCCAAAAGCCTGGTTATGTTCAATCCTGTCTGGTTCACCACGCACCCGCCAGAATCGCTGACCGCGATCACCCGGAAACCCATTTCGGAGAGTTTCATCGCCGCGAACTGCCCCACGTTGCCGAATCCTTCGATGGAAATCGCCGGGTTGACCAGTTTGTTCCCATAGCAAAACCTCTCTGTGATCAGCGCCACTCCATAGCCTGTGGCCTGGAGCCGCCCCAGGGATCCTCCCAACTCCAAAGGTTTGCCTGTGACCACTCCCCTGGCGCTCTCTGAGTAGTTTCGATACTCATCATAGATCCAGGCCATCTCCCTGGGGCCGGAGTTCACATCCGGGGCGGGTATATCCTCGTCCGGGCCCAGGTCGTCCTTTATCTGGTTCACATATCTTCTTATCAGGCGCTCCAGCTCCATAACAGACAAGCCCTTTGGGTCGACGCATATCCCCCCCTTTCCTCCCCCGAACGGCACATCCACCAGCGAAGTCTTCAAGGTCATCAAGGTGGCCAGTGCCTTAACTTCGTCCATGTTCACAGAGGGGTGGAGCCTGGTTCCTCCCTTATATGGCCCCAGGGTGTCCGACTGTTGCACCCGATAACATTGGAACACACCCACACCTCCGTCATCCCGGGGGATGATGCTTTTGAAGCGGATGATTTTATCGGAGATGGCTATGCGTTCCACCATCTTGGCGCCTGGGAATCTTTTGTCGAATTCAAGAATTTCACCGGTGCGACGGATCATTTCCATAACGCAAGTGAAGGGATCTTCATTTTTTCTGTGTTTGCGATGCATATTCCATTTGCTCCCGCTCCAGGATTTGCCAACATACCTTATGGATTATATTTTAGCAGCAAATCGGGGAATAGTTGAAAACGCGCATCCGGGCGGCGGAAACCGGAATGGAGGGCGCCCCTTCTTCTCTGGGCTATTGACACCGGTCAATAACGCAAATAGACTTCTCCGATGCGCGCTACAAGGAAAAAGAAACTGGGGTTCATAACCCTTGGTTGTCAGATGAACAAACACGATTCTGAATGGATCGCCGGAGTTCTGTCCGACACCCATGAGGTCACCGAGGAGCACTCCCAGGCGGATCTGCTGGTGATAAACACCTGCGCTGTGCGGGATAAGGCAGAGCAGAAGTTCTCCTCGTTGCTGGGCAGGCTGCGCCCCCTGAAGAAGCAAAACCAGAAGATGATCATCGGCGTGGCGGGATGTGTGGCCCAGGAGCATGGAGAGGCGTTGGCCAAAAAAGAGCCGATGGTGGACATGGTGTTCGGCCCCAGAACCATAAGCAAGGTGCCGGAGATGCTTTTGCGGTTCGAGCAGACCGGCAAGACCCAGGTGGATGTCTCCGACCATGGCGGATTCGACGACTATCCCATGGCCCGGCAATCTTCGGTGAGCGCCTGGGTTTCCATCATGCAGGGGTGTGACAACTTCTGCTCCTATTGCATAGTCCCATACGCCAGAGGAAGGGAGAGAAGCCGACCGGCGGATTCCATAGTCTCCGAGGTTTCTCGCCTGGCCGCGGAAGGATTCGTGGAGATCACCCTGCTTGGGCAGAACGTGAACAGCTATGGCAAAGGTCTGCCGGAGGAAACGGATTTTCCCCGGCTTCTGGCCAGAATCAACGCCATAGAGGGGATCAGGAGAATCAGGTTTGTCACCAGCCATCCGAAGGACCTTTCAAGGGGCCTGGTGGACGCCATGGCCGATCTGGAAAAAGTGTGCCCATCCCTCCATCTTCCCCTCCAGTCCGGCTCTGGCCGTATATTAAAGTTGATGAATCGCGGCTATACAGCCGAGGAGTATTTCGAGAAAGTGGACCTGCTGCGCAGCCGAGTTCCCGGCATGGCTCTGACATCAGATATCATAGTAGGCTTTCCGGGGGAAACGGAGGAGGATTTTCAGATGACTGTTGACGCTTTGGAGCGAGTTCGATACGATAACATCTTTCTTTTCAAATACTCCCCCCGGCCTGGGACAGCCGCCACAAAATTGACCGATCCGGAAGTGGACAAGGTCGCCGTCGGAGAGAGGTTTACCCAGCTGATGGAGAATCAGAATGCCATTGGCCGCCAGATATATGAAGTATG
>Ga0224501_10002623_pt1 | contig 14139 bp, 10 predicted proteins | sample SF_Oct11_sed_USG_4_FD_169105 | JGI IMG/M metagenome (GOLD analysis project Ga0224501, IMG submission 169105) | Sediment microbial communities from San Francisco Bay, California, United States - SF_Oct11_sed_USGS_8_1 | ecosystem: Environmental > Aquatic > Marine > Sediment | place: USA...
CTGGATTAACAAGGGAGTCCCCCCCCCCCACCAGCTGTCAGTCACCTGCTGTTGATGAACTTTCACTGGGCAGACCCATCCTGACAGGCGTCTGTTTTCATCATTCGCAATCACTACCAAGCAAAGAGTTGGGTCATTGTGTTTGTTCACTTATCTGATAAAGGATTCACACACTCTTCGTGCTTACTGGTCTGCCCTTCGACCCAATAGAGATGACCTAAATCCATTCAATTTGAGCGATGTAAACTGATTTTCGACTAAATCAATACCATCAGGGAATTTTACTATTGAGAAGATTCAGTCTGGTTTAGTTGCAGGGCATACCTGTCACCTGTTGATGGAAATCTTCATGATGTGATATCCTCCTTGGTTTCAGATCGGGTTGTAGATTTCATCTTGTGGCTACCCTATTTACCCTACACATACCATCTGGCCCTGCATGCGCTAGTAGGACAGCTTCAATGCTGACAAATGATGAAATAGCATGCTCTGGTCTAGTGTGGAGTCTTGTCTTGTACAGTGTTGCTGCCATGTTACTGCCCTGCCATAATCCATGCCACGCCAAATGAAACATTTCCCTGTCCAAAGACAGGAGACAGTTAGATTTGGTCAAATTGGCATCTTATCACAGTTTCCAACTGAAAATTACATCATAAACAGGAGAAGTACAATTGATGAATAGACTGATGATGAAGATAATAGATAGTTGTAGGCATGTAATCAGCATTTGCTGGACAGGCTTTTAAGCGATTTCTTTGAATTCACCTCTACCACTTTTTGGAATTGTGAATCCTTGTTCCAGATGTCTGACTAGTGACTCTGACTGTAAAGCTTATCTTCCTCTGAACCCCAACTCCAATGACCTCTATGACAAGACCCAGGATGGTATCATCTATTGGTGAGTACAAGTATGTGACATAGACCAAATGGTCAGACATCTTGCTGATGTGTGATGTTATGCATGCGATTTGTTGCAGACTTCCATCTTGAGCAACTCAAGTGCCGGCGTCCGGCAAAAGATTGGCCGGTGCTAGCAAGCTGATAGCAGTAATGTTACACGAGTGGCCCCTACGTACATGATTACACCTATTGAGACTTGGCAGGGCATTTTGATGGTTATTAAAGCTCATTCATTGGTTGATAGCCAGTCATTTGTTAAGGTAGTCATTGATCTATGACCAATAACTTTTTTACCCTTGAAATTGAAGTGTGCTAGAACGCAGTAACTGCTATGGCGTAACCCATTCGCACAATACCATACTTCTATCACCAGAATCTTTATCCTTCAATGAGTGCTAATGGATTGTTTCACCGCTTTTAGCAAGATGATCAACCTGTCCGTGCCAGAGACAGTGGATGAAAGAGCCATCAACAAGGAGAAACTGAATGTCTATCGAAAAACTGAAAATCTACTGCTCGCAATCAACTCTGCTCAGGCCATTGGTTGCAACATCGTTAACATCGGTGCTGGAGACCTTATGGAAGGAAAACCCCACCTGGTTCTTGGTCTTCTCTGGCAAATAATCAGAGTATGTATCATAAGCCTGCGAGGCAAGATATGCATTCATGTACTGATGGTCTTACCTCGTCTAGGATTGAAGCGCCCAGACACTTTCCTTTTTGAAAGAAACATGTCTGCGAACTCATGCACTGTGTGCATTGCCTAAGTGTAGCTTAGTAAACTAAGAATTGTACCTATTATGAATTCAGATTTAGATCCTATTGAATCTTGAGTTGTTTGCACAGCCTCATGTTAGTAGAGTGGCTAGTTCACCTAGTAGTACTGTATCCCCATCAACCAGGAAGTTTCACTTCCTCATGAAAAGCTATAATTATAGATTGGACTTCTGTCTGATATCAACATTGCTCATCATCCTGGACTAGTTCTGCTACTCGAAGAAGGAGAGACTCTGGATGACCTCCTAAAACTGTCCCCCGAACAAATCCTTCTGCGTTGGGTCAACTATCACCTGCGGAATTCCGGATGCGGTCGCCAAATTGCCAACTTCACAACCGATATCAGTGACTCTGTAGCCTACTTCCACCTGCTCTCGCAGATTGCTCCCACAGAGTTTGGTGTCACCACCATCGGCGAACACGTAAGCTATTTTTAGCGGCCCTGGTTTAGTTTAATCGAGGACACACGTAATCAGATTGCTGGGCCATTTTTCTGCCCGGATTCACGCGAGTAATAATAATTTGCATACTTCTTCCTCATTATGCGTATGCACATTTAGATCGGTTTCCTGACAAGGAGACTGACTTTAAAATGTACAGAGATGATCTAATCTTTAACCGACGACCCTTTTCTGTAGACACGAGACCTCACACAGCGGGCAGAGCTGATGCTTCAGGAAGCAGATAAAATTGACTGCCGTACATTTGTCGGGCCCAATGAGGTTGTCAAGGGCAACTACAAGCTTAACTTGGCCTTCGTGGCTAATCTTTTCAACACCTACCCTGCCCTTGAGAAGCCGGAAGATGCCGAGATTGAGTTCGTTGAGGAAACTCGAGAAGAGAGAAGTAAGTCTTTCACTTCCTGTTTTGCAATTATTTTTCACTGAACTCTTAGTAGTGTTTGCACAATGAGGAATGTCACCCGATCAACTTTGCCCTCGCCCAAACAAGTTTGCGCCTGGACACTTGACTAGATAGTGTTCAGCCTTGATTAGATGGAGACTCCCAATAGCATAACCATGTCAGGGTCAATAGGTTTGTACTGTGTTTGCATATATGATAAGGTCATCGGCCCACTTTTTTACCAGTACAACATGCTTATGACTCTTTTAGCCTACAGAAACTGGATGAATTCCATGGGTGTTTCTCCATTCGTAAACCGACTATACAGTGACCTGGGTAGTGGCTTAGTGATCTTCCAGCTGTATGATATCATCAAAAAGGGAAGTGTTGACTGGAATAAAGTGCACCAGAAATTCCCTGCTCTGAGAAAGGTTAGTTCGGAAGTCATCCTCCCCTCTAACTCTATAATAAACTGTTTCATGTAAATATTGGATAAGCCGCGTGTTGTAGCGATTGCACAAAGACTGTAAACTGATCAGTTTTTGCTTCTTATTTCAGGTCTTCATGATGATTGAGAACTGCAACTATGCAGTGGACCTTGGAAAGCAGGTGCACCTTTCATTGGTTGGTATTGGAGGCAAGGATATCTATGACGGAAATGAGACACTTACGTTAGGTAAGTTTCCGGATTGCCTACATAGAAATACTCGTATCATATAAGTCTTATAAGTATTTCCAAACTGTGGAAAGAATATCCGTGAATGAAATTTGCTATTCTTTGCATTCATTCCTTTATCGCGAATTAAAAAAAACTAAACTGCGCCAAAACAGAGAATCAGCTCAGGGCCCAATATAACTTCAGGACTGAAGATGACGAAACTTACTGTAGGTCCAACAAGGAGACATTATCAGATAATAAAATGATTAGCGAAATCCACCATAGAAACTGCACGTTCAAACTACGGAAAGGAATTTGCGGGTCGGGTCTACTTTAGACTGCTTTGTCTTCGTTACGGCGCAATAGCTTGGGGTAGGCACAATCATCCAAATAACTCAGTGAACATGGTAGATACTGTGAGATACCTAGTTACAGGGGTCTAGTTAGAGTGCACTTGAGAGGATTGGGCTGATGCGAGATATATCTGACCACATCCTGAATGAGTTGTTGATACAAGAAAACTACACCCAAGTTGGTTGTCTTGTTGATTGCTATACTTGACCTTAAAAAAGAGGGGATGGCAGCTTGAGCTTTCACCCAGTCCTGGCGAACTGACGCCTTGTACTAGCAGCTGTTGCAGTTTTGTCTTGTGCTGATTGATTTCTATGTAGTGCTTTCGCTTTTGCAGCTCTTGTGTGGCAGTTGATGAGAGCCTATACGCTGGCTGTACTGAAGGACCTTACAAAGTCTGACAAGCCCATCACCGATGCCGACATCATCAGCTGGGCAAATAATAAGCTAGAAGGTGCATCCAAGTCATCGCGAGTGGCCAGCTTCAAAGATCCCATAATTGCCGAAGGGAAAGTTGTGATAGATTTGATTGATGCTATTGTACCCGGCAGCATTCGATATGATGTCGTCAGAGATCCAGAGGGTGATGAGGTGAGTCGAACTATGAAATGCAAAATGCATCTATTGGCATAAGAAATGCATGAGGGGAGGTGTTCCCTGTGCATAATATCTGTAGATGGTAGACATAAAAATGCCAGTCAGTGGGAACCTGCATACATGTAAAAGATGTGTCTTCAATCAGTGGCGGTAAAGTGATCGCTTTGTTGTCAGTTGATTGTGATTGAGTGTTAGACTGTCTTGTGTGAAGCATATCAAGGTCTCCGCTGTATTACTGTCCGGTCTCAGCCCTCATGTTGTTGGGAAAGGGGGCACTGAAGATCAAATATAACCTTGACTCTTTTCTCCTTTTTAGGACCGACTTGCCAATGCCAAATACGCCATCTCAATGGGTCGTAAGATCGGAGCACGAATTTATGCTCTTCCAGAAGATATTGTTGAAGTTAAGAACAAAATGGTGCTGACTGTCTTTGCCTGTTTGATGGCAAGAGATGCGCAGAATACCAACTGAGTAGGTTTTTTGTCATACAATGATCGTATGTAGTGGTTTTATATTCCAGCTCTATTCCTGTCTTCAATCATGAGAAATAGTACTCTTTCTAGATCATGGAATGGTTGCAGTTTAAATAATCTTTTTTTGTTTATATCTATTGAATAGGCTATTTAAATGATTGTGATACACAGTAATGATCAGACAGTACCATTTATAACTAACCATTTTCCTCTGCTGTTAACATTACTGTTAATATGCCTGTCAGTATTTTTTTAAATAAAATATTCTTACCAATAAGATTATCAAATGTGTACAGTAAGTGTATAACAGTAAGCGGAATTCTAACAGTAGGTGTAGTAAGCAATATTACAGTAAGTATAACAGTAGGTGTATCACTAAGGAAGTGAATTACTACTGTATTGCCTTTTGGTGCAGTTCTCATGTTCTAGTAGCCAGACTTTGGTGTCATTCTCTTTACCCCCGGCGTAGTTTCCGAGATCACCGGAGGAGCGAATGACACGGTGACATGGAACAATGAGTGCAAGCGGGTTATTTCTCATGGCAGAACCTACAGCTTGGCTGGCTCTGCTGCTACCCGCAAGTCTGGCTAGCGCTCCATACGATATACGCTCGCCATATGGAACATTATCTCTCAATGTTACCCAGACTCGTGACCGGAATGTCTCTACAAAATAATAAAGACACCCAACGTCATTCGTACAATCACACAAGCACAGTTTATATATAGTCAGATAGCATACTGTTTTCCCATACGTTTGTGATAAGATGATCCCGCTTTACATGGATGGCATGGCGCAGCCAATGGCTCGTTTTCAGGATGGCCCATGGTTTGCCCTATAGAGTTGGTACTCTATGGGTGGGCATCCTTTATTATTATTGTGATCCGAATCCGACGAGAGAGAAAGCACAAATTGACGCATAAACTGGTCCAGAGCCGAATGCGCTACCAACTAAATCATAGCTCCTCTCTGCTTCAGAGATTGAGTGAAACTTATGATCAACTGCCTCCATTGCATGATGGGCAGCGTAAAGCGCACAATATCATTCAGGATGGAGCAAGATCAGGTAATTAATGTGTGTAGATCTATTATAGAGATACCCTAGTAATGCAGGACCTACTCAATTTACAGACGCATGACCAACAATCATCAAAGCCTTCAAAAGAATACAGGTAAGTGTTACTCTCTGATTAGAACAAAGGCAGAAATTATAAAATAAGAAACATTGAGGGAAGACAATTCCAAAACATCTTATGCTACCGGGCGATTTTGCCTTTTGGCGAATGGGAAGGGAAATTGCTTCTGATTTTTTTTCACTGGTGATTGCAGTGACAGCAGCGATTACAAACAAGCAATATATGTACACTATGTATGCATCTGTGTTATGACTGATATCTATATAAGCTAATAGGGCATCTCAAGCGATCGTCTTTTCACTATGTTATTGTAGCTTGTTCGGAAATTCATTTCAGATCTTACTGTGATACACAGTGATGCCGCTTCTAGGGCTCTTACAATACAATTTGTACAGATCTCAAAAATGTCTGCCTCGATTGGTTGTGGCCTGGAGGGAAATAAATCCGTGCCAGTATCCTAGTAGCCATATAGCCTATACTAGCCATCAGAGGTGGGTCTTGTTTTTGGTCCAGGATTCGAGTGCTGTTTGATGGCGTATTCGCAGGTAGGCTCGCAATATTACCGCAGTGACAGTGCTTGCCTAGGCACTCATAGCGCTGCTATTTATAGGGCTCATTTACAGTCGGACTCTGGAATACTGACCGATACAATATTCAGCCAAACACTGAACAGATAACCATTTACATATTCAACCAGTCGCCAGTCAGTCGCCCATCAATAAAAGCTTCGCTTGCCAAACAAAGGCACAGCTAGCATTGTCAAAACGCACCAAGTGGCCGACTCTCTCACTCAGTTGGCTGAAGTCTGACTCATATCAAAAGCTTGGTTACCAGAAAATAATGGCACACTACCAGGAACCATAAGCTGTCATTATGATTTGTGATGGTTTGTGTCGTTCTGTATCATACTCATCTATCTAGTTCTTGCAGATACTACTCATATCTTAGTGATCTAGGGATCTAATGCAGTATTTCCCTAGGTTCCTCTCAGCCATCTACCCTTTCTTAGGTCCCTTCCTCCAATCTAATTAAATAAAACATCTGAATCCTGATGCGCTACTCTCGAATGCCTAGTAATCACTCATTGAGATGATCAACAGCGCATTGAATTTGGTCATCACAATGAATCGTTGACTGAGAGAGCGTTGCCATTATTAGGACGATCGATCAGCAGCATAAATGTCTCAACGATGTTACCACTGTCACTGTATGGGCGCAGGAGCGTCCGTATTCAGGCATGGTCTCTTTTGCAGCAACAGTTGAAAGCAAAGACCACTGCTTACCCTGCCTTATTGGGCCAATTGGACTCTTTTTATGTGGAGAAGACTATTACCGCAGGCCATTTGGGTGTTACACTCCAGCAGTATTTGTTGTTTATAGCTGGTAAAAATCGCTACAGTAATCGATCGCAAAATCTTAGAAGTACAAGAACCCAGAGTTTGGTTGTAAAACCGAAATACACGGAATCGTCTCATTGCTTGAGTATGGGGGGGGTGGGTTATCTAGCGAGCCCCGCAACACGTTGGAGTCAATAGTGCAAGTTGATTTGACATTCTAATACTCAAAACCCACGGATTTCAGTGTGAAGCATGGGTTACAGGACTGAGTGGATATATCTGGTAGGTGGGGTCAGTCAACTGAAGGATACCATTTTTTTTACTTGTCACGCGCCGAGAAAGAAAGAGGTGGACCTATAACAACCATGAAGTGATCATGACCCTTATTCCACAATTGGGGTCACCATTATTCATACCGTGGTGATCCGAAGTCATGCTAGCAAATTGAAGTGGGAAGCTTGCTCAAGGCCAGTAGCGAGGAAAGACATACACCAGTATTGGGAAGCGAACTCACAATCCTTAAATAGTGATCCCACTGCTTTACTGACGGAGCTCTAACACCGACGTTGAATGTGATATTCATGTATTTATGAAACAATTTCACATGCACTGATGAATCATTATGTGGGTACAAAGTATTAGTTTCCAGTTAGAACACACTGTCCATATCAAAGTTGAGTTCCGATGATCATTTGGGTGAAGCACTAAGCAGTTATGACGTGCAGCTAGATGCATGGCTTCTTCATCATTCCCAGAAGCTACTACCGCCAGCTATGGTGTTGTGTACTGGTGGCTGGCCACCTTTAAGTACAATAAGATGGGTGTCCGGTCTTCCAGCCTAATCGGACGGATGTATCAGGGTCTAAAGCAGTCAAGTAAGAGGTTTTAGGTTTGACATGTTTGCAGTTGGTCTAAAGACAGACATCTAGATCAGCTTGATTAGTGATTTGCTAACATGGATCGGAGTAAACTTTCAATATTGTAGATCTCCAGCAACTGTTTGGGATAGGATTGGCTGCAGCCTGCAGTAGGGATCGATGGTTTACAATCAATCGGCTGGCTGACTCAAAATCTAATAACAAATGGCAGTTAGACCCGACAGGTCATTGAGCATTCAACACGCATGGGCCTCATTATCCTGTTCGTGAAGATGTTGATAATATTATACACATAATAAAACAATATTATATTAAAACTTTATTTCCTGTTGATATCTTATAGAGGATTTACATGCGGTAAGTGGTACACACAGCGGCATCACTGGGGTGTTTACACCAGCAGTTTGGCCACGGTCTCTGTCCGTGCACCGCTAAAAACGGATGTCAACTTCTGCCGCACCAGCGATAGAGCACCACTGAGAGCCAATGCCGCATGCATTATTGTCTCAAGCAGTGAATGAGCGTCGACCAACCAAGACAAAGATTTCGTTTACATTGGATGACTTCCAGTTTATAGAGTGACAAACTCAAATCTGCATTGTTATTGGTCAACAGCCGCTCACTGCAGGGAAAACTAGAGCATGCATTCTTCACACTCCACTGACGGTCAATCCCATTTTGATCATTTTTAGCGGCAACCGCAGCGATACTCATGTAAAATCCATTTAACATTTTAACCAACTATTAACTTGATGAACCTACACATACCAGTTCATGAATTAGCTGGGCCAAACCCTGCATTAGACTCCTTCAAATCGTGAGAAGTCCAAACTCCAAACATAAAATCCTTTCCCCGTGCTGAATTGCCTGTAAAAAGAGTCTCATTCAGACTCAAATAGAACTTCAAAAGGCTGAAGAGTCAGAGCGGTGCAGCGAGATAAAGTGAATATTTTCATTCTGAGACACTAGTCCTCAGCTAAACAATGGCATTCTGACCAGTCCATCACTTCAGGCTGAGTATAGACTGAAATTTAGTTCACTACCGAGCTGTGTTCGCCAGTTCGAGACTGCCTCAATGAGTGAGAGGAATGCTATATAGCCACTAGTAACTTCCTAACACTCATTCTGTCTCAAACTGGCCAACACAACTCACGAGTGAAAGAGATTCTGTTTCACTTCCTGACTGAAAAGTTTCGCGAGAATCCATAGGCATAGGGTAGATTACTAGGTACTCTACTCTCCTGACCTAGTCCGGTCTAAAATCTAACCTTCACCTACTACTAAACTACTGAACAGTCACACTAAATGGTAAGTTATTGACAATTACAAGAACTGATGTAACTAACTTACTAGTTCAGTCAGTAGCTGATCCGAACTCGTACTTCTAATCTCGCGCAACCGAACTATTGAGAGTAAGAGGAAGAATAGTGAGTTGGTAACCAAAACAAAGGTAAACGGTACACCAAACTTGTCTAAAGAATATCGAGACTGACTCCGTGACTCACATGACTAGTCTAGTGACTGAGTCCTCAGAGTCTGAGGGTGAACGACTGTCTGAAAAAATTCCTAAATAAAATACGGCCTTCCACTTGGGACAGTAAACACACTCAGGTACGCCCGTGTGTTGAAACGACAAATGTTAAAATGCCAACAAATGTTAAAACGCCAACAAATGTTAAAAAGCAACAACAAATGTTGAAACTTTTCAACATTTGTTGTTAACTTTTAACATTTGTCGACGACAAATGTAAAGTGGAGTTTACACGAGTCGCAACCGCCGTCGATAGCAAAATGTTAAAACCCAGAGAAATGTTAAAACTTTTCAACATTTGTCAACGATTTTAACATTTGTCGACGACGGGCCACCGACAAATGTGAAAACATCGACAAATGTTGAAAAGTTTTGACATTTGTCGTTTTAACACCCATGCATTAGCTGAATTTTGCTGGTGTGGACCAAACCAACCATCCGCTGCGACTACAACCATATCAATAGGGCGACCAGTACAGTATACCTACCAAAAATGGGTGGAATGGAGCAGGATTATAATGCTGTACGTCCAATGTGTGAAAGCAACTATATTTGTGTCTCCTCTTTTGTCACGACGACTAACTTAAAGCCCTTCCATCGTGTGCATGAAGCTGGCCAAATAAGCCTTTTGTTAATAAGATTCACGACCAACCAAAATCTTAATACACCCAGAACTTTCAGCCAAAGCCGATACAGATGTTCAACTGCGGAACACCAAGTTACCAACTCACTGTTATTGAAGACAACAGGACAAAGTTTCTGCTTTTTCTCATCTGATGATGTGAGATTCCCCTGGAAGTAGTGGGTCAACCACTCCACAGCATTGAGAATAGCTTCATTCTCAGTATTACCTTCTAGCTCCAAGGGCACTCTAGAGGCAGACGCATAGGCTTTGAGTCATGGTCCAATAGTTAATAGTTGTTGAAACAAAAAAACTCCTTTGATGAAGGTTCGTTGTGGGGTGAGCAGATCAGAGTTTTGCCAGCCTACTAACGGTAAAGGGAGATGTGGGCCGGTGAGCAGTTGGGACCCATGTGCTTGTTACTTGAGATCAATGAATCACAGCGGCTATGGGGTGGGTCATAGCAAATTACCAGAAGAATACTCGAATAGAGCTGCAATTTGAACCAGCTGATAGTTTACCTAGTTTATTTTTACCGCTAGTGTTAGGTTTACAAGTTATATGTATTTCCATATAAAATTTATCCATGGTGCAAATTAGCATTCGCGGTAGCTCCACACCATGTACCTTTCGTTTGACGGCGTTTTAGGACTTAGAACTTTAAAAAAACGACAGTCACCCCCAGGTCCAACTTGTTACGGGAATTGATCAATGAACTGTTAGTATTCTGTCCCTTGCCCGATGTAGCTAGCAATTAATGTTTTTCGCCGAACTTACGCCGCAATCTTGTTAGCTAATTTGCTAGTACTATGCTGGAAGAATAGTTTAACAGGAAGTGACCAGCATACGGAGCCCATACAGGCTTATAGGACTACAACGAATCTATCTATTACATGAAGGAACCTTTGATCTGTGTGCTACGCGTACATTTGTTGGTATTCGTAGTAATAGCAACTAATGCCATTGTCTTCACTCCTGCCTCCGCACGTGACAGGTCAGTCTGCACACCTAGCACAAGTACAGCGTAAAAGCAGATCACAGTAAAATGTTGAGGTTAACCCCCCAAAAGTTGCTGCAATAATCGCGGAAAACTCTCCCTAGTGTAAAAGTCCTATGACTGGTGAGAGTCTATTGACAGCAACCATATGGCTGCCCATTTGCCACTATGATACCGCTCAGAGTTTCAGAACGTCAATGGTGACCAATGGACACATCGATTTTTTCTCAGGGGTACTTAATCAGCCTGAGTATCTGGGTGTGAAGCATAGATTAGTTGTTATATCTTATTCCAAAGCATTGCTGCTGTTTCACTTGCACCACTTTCAGGTAGCATATGATATAGATATACTATAGAATAGAGAAGACCTACTCACAGATACGAACAAAAATAAGCATGCAGGTCAAATCATTTCAGTTACTGTTCTATAAAGGAAAGGGCTAAATCTACTCCAAAATGTAAATGACAAATGAGTTTGAAGCGTCATGATAATTCATTAGGTGTGAGGCTGTTTGCAGTCTTCTCCAGATGAAGAACTCAAGAAGCCTTTGCTTTGAGTTTGAGTAGCAAAATGATAGTCACTCAGTCTCACGGAGAGCGTGCACTGGCTGACTCGATGAGTCTGTGACTCAGGTACTGAGTTGGTAGTGTCAAGGAATGCAGAACGAACATCATTCAATGCATACAAATAGTTGAAATACATTGCATTACAAATTATTTGCATGGTGCCGTTTTCATTTGTTCTTTTTTGTAGTGCGTACTCGCTCCGTCACTTCATTCCAAGTTACTTACTTCACATTCGGGTCATTTTTCAGCTCAGGTCGAATTCTGTCCAAGGAGTGCAGCCCATCGTTACAAGCGGATATCTTAATCAGTCCTAACGGGCACTGCACATTGAGTGAGGAGGACAAATTAAAACACAGTCTGGACATGTTTGTTCTGGAAAAGGACTGATTTCCAGCATGGCACTGTTTATAAATAAACCCCCTACTAGTCTACGCGCTGTATCATTAAGTGGTCTGGGTTTCTGTCAGGAGCGGTGTCATGGACAAAGATTATTATCTTTGATCATGACTCCTGAAGATGTCACTCAGTGATATCAATCACTTCACTTTATGTCGTTGTTCCATGGGTTCTCTGCTGAGAAAATTATATTCTAGCAGATGAAAAACTAATCGACACCCAATGAACTAAACGAAACCCCTATCCCAGTGCAAATGGTAAGTTTGCAGTAAGGTTTTGACACTAGTGATGAATGTCTTCACTGCACCATGGAGCATCAATCATCACAGCGCTGGACCCTAAACCATTTTACGCATCATAAACAATCAGCCCCCATCCAGTAGAAGGCAAGGTCACAAACTTTGTTTCAATCGGTTTTTCTTTTCAGAGGTTTTTGTCAAGTTTCTTTTTTGTTTCGAACACAACCACATAATATTCCGCTGCGTGACTAGTGAGCCAAAACAAAAACTGCTCAGTATCCTCCGGATCGAATGTCCCCAAGATAATGGCACCTATAAATGTACAATAAAACCTAGTACCTGCTTTTGTATAGATTTGTTGTTCTGACCCGCACCAGAAGCTTGACTATATTGAATAAAAGATTATGACGAGTACAAAGATTTTTTCATACGTAGTGTAATACTTTATAAACGTAGCGGTGACTAAAAAATGGAATGATTTTTGCATGTACGAAGCATGGAATACAAATGATGAATTATGGAATGTACAGTAGGATGAGAGTACAGAATATTGCCTGAAGGCTTGGACCGTATCAGGCGGTAGAGACCTGAAGTACGACTTGACTGGAAATGCTTTAGTAGCCGAAGACAGAACCCCCCTCTGGTGGTTCAGCTCCAGCATCACCCTCCCTATATAACATTGGCATATCAAACATATTGGAAATGGGCGCTTTAGAGCCCCAGTAGTGTTTCGCTTCAAGTCCGAAGAAAGCTGAAGCAATAAGGGCGAACATGGAAGCAGCCACGGCGCACGCGTAACCCCAGCTCAGCCAGATAAGATCAGCACGAGGCATCCAGTTCCGATCTCCTTTTTGTGCACCGACTGTGACGACTATCACAAAGATCAGCACACCTACAGCCAAAAATAGGTCAGTACAACATAAAATGACCATACATTCATTGATGGATACACCTCGGAATTCTTATTTCACTATTGAATCCAGTGCTAACTTCGAAGTCTGAAGACCCACTATGCTGGTGTGCTTTGAGCCCAATTTTTTGTAAACACAAAATCGGGACATTTGAAGGAAATTATGCATTTGCGTACCTGCTATACCCATCAGTCCTGTAGTTACCATAGAAAAGATCCAGTAATACCAGTCTTGCTCAGCTATGGCTTGAATAAATATGAGCATCATTATGATGGTGGTGGTCAGCAAGAACCCAAGTACAGCCACAGAGAAAACTTGCATCACCACAAACCATTCTACAAATACAAAGGTCATTAAAACGCAGATCTAACCGCTGTCGAAGAGCAGACCAAGGTACCAACAAACACTGAAAACCAATTCGTGATCAATCCGCATTTTTGGACATTGACTGAACGAACATTCAGGTTATAAAATGGGCATCCAGCAACAAGGCAAATAGTCACAACACTGACCTCGTACCAACGTCCTAAAATGTTGCCGGCACAATATCCGTCTGTGGTCAATGTGATGCAATGTGTTCAGACTTGCCAAGTCTCCCGCATTCTCCAGGACACTCCCGGGATTCAGGCTAATCTCCAGCACAACTCCCGACCTCCCGCAACCCTCCCGGGATTCAGTTTACCTGGCTGTTCCAGCAAAGAACAGCTAGAAATGTGTCAAAATCTGACAAATGTGCGCAGTTCAGACTCTGAGTTCAGCTACTTCAAGTTTTCGGAGTACATAGTAATTGACTAGTTGTTCTCTTTGTACTGATAGTGAAATATATATTGATTACAAATGCAATGTCTTTGCACTCTTTCCCTACTTTGGTATCTTGCCTTTGATTAGCTCCCGTTCACAAGTTCAGCCAATAGATGTCTAAATG
>Ga0224501_10002624_pt1 | contig 14132 bp, 9 predicted proteins | sample SF_Oct11_sed_USG_4_FD_169105 | JGI IMG/M metagenome (GOLD analysis project Ga0224501, IMG submission 169105) | Sediment microbial communities from San Francisco Bay, California, United States - SF_Oct11_sed_USGS_8_1 | ecosystem: Environmental > Aquatic > Marine > Sediment | place: USA...
CGGATCCAGCCCCTCCACCAATACATCGGTTAATAAACCTGTTTTCGCCAGGGTCAGCTCCGCGGAAATCTCTCTTTGCGCTGTCATCAACCTTTCCAGCCTCCCCCTGGCCACGGTGGCGGAGGGGCGAGCCTTCAGGCTGGCCGCCAATGTCCCCTCCTCCGGGGAGTAGATAAAGGCCCCCACGTGGTCCAGCCTGGCCTCTTGCACAAACTCTAGCAACTGGCCGAAATCCTTTTCCGTCTCCCCGGGAAATCCCACTATAAATGCGGTGCGTATGGCGGCGCCGGGGAAAGCGGCCCGGATTCTGGCCACCAGGCTCCGGATGGAGCGGCCTGTTTCCTTGCGCCCCATCAAACCGAGGATTTTGTCGCTGGCATGCTGCAGTGGAACATCGAAATAGGGGACCACTTTCGGAATGGCGGCCATGGTCTCTATCAGGTGGTCATCCAACAGAGGAGGGTACATGTACATCACCCGGATCCATTCGATCCCATCCACGGCGGCGATCTGGCCCAACAGGCTGGCCAGACCGTTCTTCTGTTTCAGGTCCGCTCCATACAAGGTGGTGTCCTGAGCCACCAGGTTCACCTCCCGCACTCCCCTGGCGGCCAGATGGCGGGCCTCTTCCACGATAGTCCCGGCCGATCGGCTGGCGTATGGGCCGCGGATCATGGGGATGGCGCAGAAGGAACAGGTGTTGGAGCACCCTTCGGCGATTTTCAGATACGCCCAGCCGGAGGGAGTGGTCAAGGTTCTTTCGGTCAGCGCTTCGGGATCCAGATAGGCCCCTTCCTTATCCGCCATCAGCTCATGGGCCAGCTTGTCCAGCTCATGGACGCCGTACAGGTAGTCAATCTCCGGGATCCGCTCCGCCAGCTCGGCGCGGTATCGCTCCGAAAGGCATCCCAACACCACCAGCTTGGCTTTCGGCCGCCGAGCCTTCACCTCCGCCAGTTCCAGCACCCGCTCTATCGATTCCTCCTTGGCGTCGGTGACGAAACCGCAGGTGTTCACCAGCAACAGGTCCGCCTCTTCCTCGTCCAGGGTGATCCTGGCGCCGGCCCGGGTGAGCGCCCACAAGGTTTTTTCCGAGTCCACCCTGTTCTTTGGGCATCCCAGGGTGGTCATGTATACAGCTATAGTCATGGATGAAGGGGGTGGGGGTTATTCAATACGGATTCGGATGGGTGTCACTGCTTTTCCCAGGTCACGTACACCTCTCCCAGCATTCCGGAAAGGACCAGCTTTATCTCTTTTTCCCCGATCTTTCCCCGAGGGACGTTGATCTGGTAAAACATGCGGAACTTGGGGTCGTATGACAGGCTGGTGGCCCATGGCAGATCCTCCTCGTCGACCTTCACCGCCGGCTCGGAAAAAACCGGACCGGAGGGTGTATCCACAAACACTATCCAGGCGGGGTCGCTCTTGGCCATGCGGCTCCACTCCGACTTGGGGGTGTATATGGCCACATAGAACTGGGCGTATTTCTCGTTTTCCCGGATCTGCTCCTCGATCAACGCGGCCTTCTGCCCCTCCCCAAGCTTCCTGGCCATGACATGGGACTCCACCATCCGCCGACGCAGCTCGGCGCTGTTATATGTCACGTCCACCAGAACCGTGGTGTCGAACTGGCGATACAGCTTGGCGGACCGGGTCCATTGGCGCACATGTTCCACCATGGGGTCGGGCCCCAGCTCCATCTTGTCGAAGCTGAAGGTGGAACAGGAGGCAAGAAAAGAAACCCCGATAATCTGCGCGAAAAACAGCTTCCTCGACTTCAACTTAAATACTCCTCCAGTATTCTGGCGCCGCTTCGGGCGCGGAGTTTCTCCTTGGCGATTTTTTCTATCTGGCGGATCCGCTCCCGGGTGAGCCCCAGCTTGGCGCCGATCACCTCCAGGGTCATGGGCGGGGAGTCGAATCCATATCGCAGTTTTATCACCTGCCGTTCACGCTCGCTCAGGCCCTCGAGCATCTTCCCAACATCGTGATGCAGGCACAGTTGTATGAAATCCTCTTCAATGGAGTTCTGCCCGGTGGTCTGGAGCATATCCAGAAACTCCACCGAGTCGTCTTCCCCATTCAACGGCGTGTCCAGGCTCATGTATGTCCGATAAACCCGCATCACCGTCTCCAGGGCGGAGACCTTCAGCCCCATCTCCTCGGCCAGGTCCTCCACGGAGGGTTCTTTCCTGTTCTTTTTTGTCATCTCTTCAATGTTGCGGGTGATCTTCTGCATCAGCCCGGCCTGTTTCACCGGCAGCCGCACTATCCTGGCATGGTCGGACAAGGCCTGCAGGATCGCCTGCCGGATCCACCACACCGCATAGGTTATGAATTTGACCTTCCGTTCCGGATCGAACCGCTTGGAGGCCTCGATCATCCCGATATTTCCTTCGTTGATCAGGTCGATCACGGAAAGGCCCAGCCCTTTATATCGATTGGCCACCATTACCACATATTTGAGGTTGCGACGAACCAGCTCCTGCCTTGACTTTTCATCCCCAACCTGCGCCAGCTTAAGCTCCTCGGCTTTGGAAAGCGGAGTAATATTCCTGATTTCCGCAAGATAGGACGACAAAGTGGATGATTCGGGAACAAAGTTCTTTTTTCGCATTATCCCCTGGGCCCATAGCCCCGGCATCGGCCTGGATGCAATCTCCATCCTAAGGACAATATCCGGACAGAGTTATATATTTCCTGGCAATCCAACCTTTTTTGGCCTGCAAACTCCATCTTAACTTCAGCAGGCATAAATCCAGCCAGGATCGACACGTTTTGCCCTATACCTGAAGTCATTGCAATAGTCTACCAGTAAAGGATTGCGCCTATCAATTTTCTTTTCACCGCCATCCAGGCAAAACCGCGCCCTGGCACGGAATATTCATCCACCCGCCCCGCCGAAAGACAATATCCACTCCACGGCGCCCCCTATCCCATCGGCCACATGGTCCGGCATCGGCAGGCTCTCGCTTTCAATTTTCTCCAGCTGGGCCACGCCGAATCCTGTGCGCACCAGGGCCGCCCGGGCGCCCACGGCCGGGCCCAGGGCGATGTCGGAGATCTTGTCCCCCACCACAAAAGAGGCGGCAAGATCGATCCCCAATTCTTCGGCGGCCTGCCGCAGCATGCCGGGGGCCGGTTTGCGGCACTGGCAGTGGATGGCGTATGGCGCCTGGGAGCCTTCCGGGTGGTGGGGGCAGTAGTATATCCCGTCGATCCTGGCCCCCGACTCCCTGGCCCATCCCAGAAGCAGATCATGGGCCCGCCGCACCAGATCCTCCGTCATATAGCCCCGGGCCACTCCGGACTGGTTGGTGATGATCACCACCAGCAAACCGGCGGCGTTGAGCTTTTTTATGGAATTGAGGGAATCGGGATAGAGGCGCAACTGGGCCAGATCACGGATGTAGCTGTCCTCCACATTGACACACCCATCCCGGTCCAGAAATACCGCGGGCCTTTTATCCATCTTCCTGAGGCTCTTTTTTTTGAGAAATATTGGTCAATCTTTTTGCCAGCATGGCCATGGCCACCCCTATGGCAATCCCCAGCGCCCCCCCCACGGCCACATCGGCGGGATAGTGGACCCCCAACGCCACCCGGGAAAGAGCCACCAGCAACGCGATGGGCGCCAGGGCGAAAAGCATTTTGGGATATATGACGCCCATGGCCGCGGCGAAGGCGAACGTGTTAACAGCGTGGTTGGACGGGAATGAAAATGAATTGGTGCATCCCACAACCTTGGGCATATGCACGTTTTCCAGGGCGGCGCAGGGCCGGGCGCGGCCCACCATCGGCTTGATCACCTGGTGGGCCAGGCTGTCGCCCACTCCCACCGCCAGGATCGCCGCCAACACCGCCACCACCCCTTTTTTCCGTTCCACGGTAAAAAGAGCGGCTATCAGCAAAACCCCCGGGGCGAGCCATGTGTCCGGAGTGGTGACGGCTATCATGATCCAGTCCATTGTGGGGCTGGCCAGCCCATCGTTTATCAGCCTAAATAGTGATTCGTCCACGGGCTTTGCCCTCCCTGGCGGATTCCGTCGCCCAGGCCTCCACAACCGTGGAGACCTCGATATCCGTCATGCATTCATGGTTATAGGAGCAGGCTCTATTGAAACAGGGGGAACAATCCCGCCCGGAGCGTAAGACCAGGTTTTCCTGGCCATAGGGGCCTGTTTTCGCAGGATCGGTGGGCCCGAATATAGAAACCGAGGGGGCGCCCACCGCCACCGCCAGATGTAATGGGCCGGAATCGTTGGTGAACAACACCTCCGCCCGGCGCAACAGCGCCGCCAGCCTGGGCACGGATGTCTTGCCGGTCAGGTCCAGGGCCTTATCCCCCGCCATCTGCGCCAGCCGGGCCCCGTTCGCCGCATCCTCCGGCCCCCCGATGATCACTATCGAATACCCGAACCTTTTCTCCAGCTCCCGGCACAATAGCCCGAAGCGCTCCAGTGGCCACCTCTTGGTGATCCAGCGGGCGTTGGGGTTCACCACCGCAAACGGCGCCGCGGGCGCCTGGCTGGCTGCCCATGCGGTCTCCGCCTCGCTCTCCACCAGGCCATACCCCACTCCGGAGCCTTTGGGCAGACCCATGACACCCAGGGCTTCCATATACCTGTCCACGGCATGGACCACCCCTGGCGGGGTGGATATTTTTTCGCCATAAAAAAGCCAGGCGCCCTCCCTGGCGTTGGCGAACCCCGCCTTCACCTTGCCCCGGCACGCCAGGGTCATCAGCCCGGAACGGAGCAGGCCTTGCAGATCGATGACGAAATCATATTCCTTCCGGCGAGTATGCCGGATCTGGGTCACGATTTCGGCCAGGATCTCCGGCCGCCACCATTTGGTCCATCTGGAGCGTTTGAAGGGGATATGGTTGTCCACATAACGGGACATCCGCACCAGATCCGTCAACGATTCGGAAACCAGCCAGTCCACGGTAATATGGGGGGCGGCCTTCTTTATGGCCCGCGCCACGGGCAGAGCATGGATAACGTCCCCAAACGAGGAGGGCTTTATGATGAGGGCGCTTTGGCTCTCATGCGGATTTTCAGTCGGCATCGGCCTATGTTAGCAAAGATCGGCGGTTCATTTGAACAACCTAAACAAAATATTTAGCGCAACAGTCAGCAGTACGCTGATCAGGATCATGGATCCAACAGGGACGTAAACAGAAAACCCCTCTTTCTCCCAGGAGATATCCCCAGGAAGCCTTCCCAGCCCAATGCGCTGGATCCAGGGCCAGGCCAGGCCTGTGACGACAAGGATCAATCCGGAGAATAAGAGGAGTTTTTGCATGAGCGAGAATCTTTTCCACCTTCACTGTGTAGATTGAATATCCCACAGTTTTGACATGTTTTCAAGGCAAGGCCTTCGCCCTCCCGGACGGCTGACAAATAAAGTCTGTGCGTTTTGCGTAAAAATTGATACAATTATTACGCGCTTGGTAGTTAGCATAGAGAATAAATACAGCATAAGGGGCACTAGTGGGAAAGCGCGGCTTCATCGCCATTCTGTTTTTAATCACCCTCCCGAACCTTGCCCTGGCCGCCCCCACCCTGCGAATAGACGACAGCGCCAGCTTTTACTCCCTGGGAATGCACGCTGATATCCTGGAGGACGCGGAAAGCAAGCTGACCCCCCAGCAGCTGCTTCTGCCGCAAAACAGAACACGATTCACCGACCTGGATTCGGATATTGCGAACCTGGGATTTACCGATTCATCCATATGGATCCGGGTGGAAGTGCTCAATGCCACCGCCACCCCCCAGCAGATGATCCTGCAGCAGATATCGAGCTGGATAGACCAGATGGACCTGACTATAGTGCGGGCCGGGGGGATGGAGACCAGGGTCACCGGAGAGATGTTCCCATTTCTCCAGAGGGAGATAGCCAACCCCCGTTTTCTTTTTGCGATGGATCTGGAGGCGGGCGAGCGGATATTGCTGTTGATCCGGGCAAAGAGCGAAGACCCGATCCAACTGCCCATGACGTTGTGGAAAAAGAAGGAATTCGACACCCACAACCTGGGTGTGGCCATGTATTTTGGCCTGGTTTTTGGCTGCCTGCTGGCGGTGATGTTCTATAACTTCTTCCTCTTCTTCTCCCTGCGCGACAATAACTACCTTTACTATGTGGCGTATATCGCCAGCCTGCTATTCATGATCTTCACATACTCGGGCAACTCCTACCAGAACCTGTGGCCCGAAAGCCCCAGGTTTCAGAGCCTGATTCTATTCGCCACCGGCCATCTTTCCATGTTTTTCGCGTTGGCCTTCGCAAAACAGTTTCTCTCCACCGCCACAACCCTGCCCCGCACCCATAAATTCCTGACCCTGTTCCAGGCGCTCCTGTTGTCGGCTCCGGCCATCGGGGCCGTCGCTGGAAGCCAATATATCATCAGCGCCAGCTGCACCTTCCTGGCCATGGTGTTTCCCTTGATGCAGGCTGTGATCGGGATAATGGCGTACAGGAACAACGTCCGTTCCGCCAGATATTTCATCCTGGCGTGGTCCTTTTCCATGTTCGGGATCCTGTTCACCATGGGCTCGGTGGCGGGGCTGTACCCCTCCACCCTGGCCTCCCAGCGCTCCATGGAAATGGGCCTGGTGATCGACGCCATACTCCTCTCCTTCGCCCTGGCGGACAAGATAAAGATCCTTCGGCTGGAAAAACAGCATGCCGAAGATATGTCCAGGCGCGCCCTGTTCCAGTCCAAGGAACAGCTGGAAGCCAAGGTGGAGGAGCGCACCGCCGAACTTACAAAGGCCAAGGAAACAGCGGAGGCGGCCACCTTGCTCAAGGAAAAGTTTCTGGCCCTGGTTTCCCACGATCTTCGCGCCCCGGTGGGCGCCATCCAGGGGTTCCAGGAAGCTCTGCTGAAGAATCCCCAGATCGATAACTCCAGGAGGGAGGATTTCATCCGCAGATCAGCCAACGCCGCCGAAAGAATGCTTCGCATGATAGACCAGCTGCTGAACATCACCCGACTCAACTCCGGCATGCTCACCCCCATCTTCCGGATATTTTCCGCCAAAGAGGCCGTGGCCGAGGCGGCGACAGTGGTGTGGCGCCAGTCGTCGAAAAAAAAGGTGGAGGTTGTGAACAACCTACCGGAGGATATGATCCTGCTGGCGGACCGGGAACTGATGGAGCAGGTGTTTTTCAATCTCCTGTCCAACGCCATAAAATTCACCCAACCGGGCGGGCGGGTGGTCGTGGGTAAGGATGCGGAAAAGAGCAACACCCTGGTGTTTGCCGACAACGGCGTGGGAGTGCCGGAAAGATTCGTGGAGAACCTTTTCCGCCATGAGATCAAAACGTCCACCCCCGGAACCGCCGGGGAAAAGGGCGCCGGGCTGGGGCTCCCATACTGCCACGATTTAATAGAGGCCCACGGTGGCGAGCTTTCCTACCGGAAAGCCGATGGAGGCGGCAGCGAATTTCGCGTCACCTTCCCCCAGACCCAGCGGGTCCTGCTGCTGGTGGACGACCAGCAGATCCAGAGGGATATACTCAAGGAGACGATCCTGGAACGGTTCAGAATCAGTTTCGTGGAAGCGGAAAATGGATTGGAAGCCCTCGCAATGCTCAAGTCGGCCCGCCCCCTGGCGATCATCACAGACCTGAACATGCCGGAAATGAACGGAATGGAACTTTTGATCCATGTGAAAAACGACCCGGCGATGAGGGATATCCCGATGATAATCGCCACTTCCGATTACTCGGACTCGGAGCAGAGCCAGGCGATGGAGCGCCAGGCCCTGGGGCTCGGCGCCGTCTGCGTGGTGGCCAAGCCTGTGGACCCAGGCCAGCTTATCCCCATTCTCACCCCCTTTTTGTCAGGACACGACTGAAGCAAACGGCCATATAACCCGGCCTGATGGTCATGACACGATTACCGGCTCCATCACGCTATTTCAGCGGTTGTGGCGGTTAACCCTTCTCAACAGCCTCACTATGCCATTCGGGTGGTGGGGAGCTGCGGTTGACTGTCACTTCACACAGGAATTATCCCAGTCCGCGCCCGGACTGTGCGACATCTCTCCTGTATCCGGTTTAAATTGCTTCCCATAAGCGGGCGCCTTAAATTACTATTAGAAGGCGCCTCGGTCATTTTATGGCCGGATACTAAACCGGTGGAGGCAGCATAAAAGCCCCCGCCCGCGGAGATGTTGAAATGAAACGAATTGACAACGTAGCGGTGCTGGGAGCGGGCGTAATGGGCTCGGCCATCGCCGCCCACCTGGCCAACTCCGGCCTGGACGTGGTACTGCTGGACATGGTCCCCCCAAAGCTTTCTGACGACGAAACAGCCAAAGGTCTCACCCTAGATTCCCCCCAGGTCCGCAACAGGTTTGTGGACAAAGGGCTGGCCGCCTGCCTGAAGGCCTCCCCGGCTTCTTTTTACACCCGGGATCTGGCGGGCCGGATAGAGACCGGCAACTTTGAGGACGACATATCCAAAATCTCCAAATGCGGCTGGATCATCGAAGCGGTGGTGGAGAACATCGAGCTGAAGAAAAAATTATATACGGAAAAAGTGATCCCCCACGCCGCCGAGGGCGCCATTCTTTCCACCAACACCTCCGGCCTCTCCGTCAACGACCTGGCCCTGGCCCTGCCGGAGGAGATGCGCAAGCGCTACCTGGTGACCCATTTCTTCAATCCACCCCGCTACATGCGGCTGATGGAGATCGTGGCGTCCAGATACACAGACCCTGCGGTAGTGGCCCACATGGCGGAGTTTATCAACCACCGCCTGGGCAAGGGGATCGTCTACGCCAAGGACACCCCGAACTTCATCGCCAACCGCATTGGCATATACGCCGTGTTCAACGCCATCCGCCATATGATGGAGATGGGGATGACCGTGGAGGAGGTGGACGCGGTGGCGGGCCAGCCTTCCGGCAAGCCGAAAAGCGCCGTCTTCCGCACCGCGGACCTGGTGGGGGTGGATCTTCTGGACCATGTGGGAAAAAACTCCTACGACCACCAGGCCGACGACCCGGACCGGGAGGAATTCAAAACACCGAAAGTTGTGGCCGAACTGATCGAAAAGGGACTGCTGGGCCAGAAGAGCGGCGCCGGGTTCTACAAGAAGGTCAAGGAAAACGGCAAGTCGGTGATCTTCCATTACGACTACAACACGGGGGACTACGCCCCCCCGGCCAAGCCCCGATTCGCCTCCGTGGGGCAGGCCCGCCAGATAGACGATCCCGCCGCCAGGGTCAAGGCCCTGCTCAAAGGCAAGGACAAGGCGGCGCAGTTCGCCTGGGCCACCACCCGGGACACTCTGCTGTATACCTTCAAGCGGATTCCGGAAATCGCCGACGACGTGGTGAACATAGACAACGCCATGAAGTGGGGATACAACTGGGACATCGGCCCCTTCGAGATGATGGACGCCATCGGCGTGGAGAACTTCGTCCAGCACGCCAAGGACGATGGAGTCGAAGTCCCGGAAGCTCTGACCCGGATAAAAAGCTTCTATCACCATGAGGGCGCCCGCAAGACCTATTTCGACGTGAAAGCGGGCGACGGCTACACAGATCTCCCCATGGCCCCCGGCGCCATATCCTTCGATATCCTCAAACGCGCAGGCGCCGAGGTGGAAAGAAACTCCGCCGCGTCGATCCTGGACCTGGGGGACGGAGTGTTTGGACTGGAGTTCCACTCCAAGATGAACGCAGTGGGGGGCGACACGCTGAGCATGGCCCAAAAGGCGGTAAAGAGGGCTGAGGAGGAAGGCGCGGCCCTGGTCATCGCGAACCAGGGGGTTCTCTTTTCCGCCGGGGCGAACCTGATGACCCTGGCCGTGGCCATCGCCGAAGGGGTATACGAGGATATCGACCTGATGATCCGCATGTTCCAGAAGGCCACCATGGGGATAAAGTACGCCAAGGTGCCGGTGGTGGTGGCGCCATACAACCTGACCCTGGGTGGCGGCGCGGAGTTTGTGCTGCATGCCGATTCGGTCTGCGCCCATGCGGAGACATACATGGGGCTGGTGGAGATCGGCGTGGGGCTGCTCCCCGCCGGAGGCGGAACCAAGGAAGTCACCATGCGCTCCATCCGGCTGGCCCAGGAGAACAAAACAGACGTACAGCCGTTCATCGCCCGATACTTCGAGAATATCGGACTGGCCAAGGTGTCCCGCTCCGCCCTGGAGCTTTATGAACTGGGGTACCTGCGCCATGGCGACAGCGTGACCATGGACATCGCCCGGCTGATCCCGGACGCCAAGAGCAAAGCCCTGGCCCTGGCGGCCAACTATCGCCCCTCCACGCCAGCTTTGGACCTGAAGGCCCCGGGCCGCAGCGTGGCGGCCACCATAAGGAGCATGCTCTGGAACATGAGGATGGGCGGGTTCGCCACCGAATATGAGGAATACATCGGAGGGATCATCGCCAACGTGATGAGCGGCGGCGATGTCCCCGCAGGGACTGTGATATCGGAGCAATACCTGCTGGACCTGGAGCGGGAAGGCTTCCTGAAGCTGTGCGGAAACAAAAAGACCCTGGAGCGCATCCAGAATATGTTGAAGACCGGCAAGGCGCTGCGAAACTGAAATAACCGGAGAATGACAATGAAACAGGCCTATATACTGGCTGCCAGAAGAACCGCCGGATGCAAGGCGAACAAGGGGAAGTTCAGTGGAACCCGCCCCGACGACCTGGCCGCCGCCGCCATAAAGGGCGCCATCGAAAGCGCGGGAATCGACCCGGCGGAACTGGAGGACGTGATCATGGGGTGCGCCTTTCCCGAGGCGGAACAGGGGATGAACGTGGCCCGAATCGCCGCCATGAAAGCGGGCGTGCCATACTCCGTCCCCGGCATGACGATAAACCGTTTCTGCTCCTCCGGGTTGCAGTCCATCGCCATCGCCGCCGAGCGGATCATGGCGGGCTTTGCCGATGTGGTCCTGGCCGGTGGTGTGGAATCCATGTCCATGACCCCCATGGGCGGGCTCAAGTATTCCGTCAACCCGTCGCTGATGGGCGCCAACCCGGAGTCCTATTCCACCATGGGTATCACCGCCGAGATGGTGGCGCAAAAATACGGGATCGGGCGCGAGGCCCAGGATGAGTTCGCATACCAAAGCCACATGAAGGCGGCCAAGGCCATCGACGATGGCAAGTTCGCCGACGAGATAATCCCGGTGGAGGTGGATCGCGCCTCCCTGCAGGGAAAGAAAATGGTGACGGAAAAGGAAACCGTGGCCATCGATGATGGAGTCCGGAGGGACACCACCATCGAAGGGCTGGCCAGGCTCAAACCGGCCTTCAAGGTGGATGGCTCCGTCACAGCGGGCAACGCCTCGCAAATGACCGATGGGGCCGCAGCCGCCATTGTGGTCTCCGAGGATTACCTGAAGCGAAGCGGGCGCTCCCCCCTTGCCCGGTTCATCGGGTACGCCGTGCGCGGAGTGGCGCCGGAGATCATGGGCATCGGCCCGGTGGAAGCGGTCCCAGCGGCTTTGTCCCGGGCGGGAATGAAGATCGGCGACGTGGGGTTGATAGAGCTGAACGAGGCGTTCGCCGCCCAGTCATTGGCGGTGATCGGCCAGCTGGGGCTGGACCGGAGCATACTTAACGTCAACGGCGGCGCCATCGCCCTGGGCCATCCCCTCGGATGCACCGGGGCCAAACTGCTGGCCACCCTGCTGTCGGAGATGGGACGTCGCAAAACAAAAATCGGGATGGTGACCATGTGCGTGGGGGGCGGCATGGGCGCCGCAGGACTGTTCGAGCGCTTATAAACAAAGGAAGGTGAGAACCATGTCAAGCGGTACAACTGAAAAGGAAAAAGAAGCTCTTAAAGGCGGTGAGTTCTTGCTGAAGCAAACCTCCTGCGCCGATATATTCACTCCGGAGGATTTCACCGACGAACATAGGCAGATCGCCGAGACATGCGAGAAATTTGTTCTCGACGAGGTGGTCCCGCGCATGGATCTGGTGGAGAGCATGGATCTGGACACCGTCAAGGAGCTTATGGCCAAGGCGGGGGAACTGGGGCTTCTTATGATCGACGCCCCCGAGGAATTCGGCGGGCTGGCCCTGGACAAGGTCACGAACATGCTGGCCAGCGAAAAGATGTCCGGCGCCGGATCGTTCACCGTGGTCTACTCCGCCCACACCGGGCTGGGCACCCTGCCGCTGGTCTATTACGGCACCAAGGCGCAGAAGGAAAAATACCTGGAGAAGATAATCTCCGGCGAATGGGTGGGCGCATACGCCCTCACCGAGCCGGAGTCCGGCTCCGACGCGTTGGCGGCCAAGACCACCGCCACCTTAAGCCAGGACGGGAAGCATTACATCCTTAACGGGACCAAGCAGTTCATCACCAACGCAGGATTCGCCGAGTTGATAACCGTGTTCGCCAAGGTGGACAAGGAACACTTCACCGCGTTTCTTGTGGAGCGCGGCTACCCTGGGGTCTCCCTGGGTCCGGAAGAGAAAAAGATGGGGATCAAAGGCTCCTCCACCCGCCAGGTTATCCTGGACAACGCCCAGGTCCCCGTGGAGAACCTGCTGGGCGAAGTGGGCAAAGGGCACAAAATCGCCTTCAACATCCTGAACATGGGCCGGTTCAAGCTGGGCGCGGCCACTTTGGGGGCGGCCAAACAGATCATCGGCGTGGCGGCCAAATACGCCGCCGAGCGAAAACAGTTCGGCAAGACTATCGGTTCTTTCGGCGCCATCAAGGAAAAACTGGCGGACATGGTCTCCGACGCCTTCATGAGCGAGGCGCTGGTATACCGCCTGGCTGGGATGGTGGACCAGCGCATCGCCACCCTGGACCACTCGGCGGAGGACTATTATGTCCACTATCAGAAATGCATAGAGGAACACGCCATCGAGTGCGGCGTGGCCAAGGTCTTCTGTTCCGAGGCGCTGGCGGCGGCGGTGGACCAGGCGGTGCAGATCCACGGCGGCTATGGCTTCATCGCCGAATACGCCGTGGAAAAGGCCTATCGGGATGAGCGGATCAACCGGATATGGGAAGGGACCAACGAGATCAACCGGCTGCTGATTCCGGGGCTGATCCTCCGCCGGTCGCTCAAGGGGGAGCTGCCGCTGCAGTCGGAGGCGATGAAGGCCTTCGAGGGGCTTATGAGCCCCAGCATGGAGGAGATCGACGAAACCCGGCTATACGCCAAGGAGAAAGCGTTGATCGCCAACCTGAAGACGGCGTTTCTGATCGTGGCGGGCGCCGCGGCCCAGAAGTATATGGAAAAGCTGGGCGATGAGCAGGAGATCCTGATGGCGGCGGCGGATATGGCGATCCAGACCTTCGCGCTGGAGTCGGCGGTGCTGCGGGCGGAGAAGATCCACGCCAGGTCCTCCGACAACAAAAAGAAACTGCTCGACGCTGTGGTGAAGGCGGCCGCTTTTTCCGCTTCGGAAAAACATGGCTCCGCCGCTCGCAAGGCCGCGTTCTTCGCCGAGGAAGGGGATGTGCAGACGATGCTCCTCTCCGGCATCCGGCGCAACACCCGCTATGACGCCACCGGACTTTTGGAGGCCAAGCGGACATTGGCGGACACGACTCTGGAGCAGGGGAAGTATATCTTCTAGCGGTGAGTACGGTGGCGACGGCCACGGCGAGTACGGTGGCGACGGCCACGGCGAGCACGGCGACGACGGCCACGGCGAGCATGGCGACGACGGCCACGGCGAGCATGGCGACGACGGCCACGGCGAGCACGGCGACAACGGCCACGGCGAGCATGGCGACGACGGCCACGGCGAGCATGGTGGCGACGGCGATCGTGGTGGTGGCGAACATGGTGATGGCCACTGACGCGGCCACACATAAGAAATCCCCTCCCTTGACGGGAGGGGGCAGGGGGAGGGTGAATAATCGGAGATTCCTGGTCAAGCCCGGAATGACAACTTTACTGGGCATTTGACTCCACCCGCGAAAAAGTGCCTTGCAGGTTTCCGCCGTCATTTATCCAGATCTATTGCGCTCCCCCTGTTTTCCTGAAGCCGCTTATCCTGTACAATCTTGCGATGATAGAAACAGAAACATTGACTCAGGAGAGTTTTTACATATGACCGATATCCACGCCGCCCGTCACTCCGCGGCCCACATCATGGCCGAGGCGATACAGC
>Ga0224501_10002625_pt1 | contig 14132 bp, 11 predicted proteins | sample SF_Oct11_sed_USG_4_FD_169105 | JGI IMG/M metagenome (GOLD analysis project Ga0224501, IMG submission 169105) | Sediment microbial communities from San Francisco Bay, California, United States - SF_Oct11_sed_USGS_8_1 | ecosystem: Environmental > Aquatic > Marine > Sediment | place: USA...
CCCGATTCCCATGGCCGCGGCGGCCTCGCCCCCAAAGGACTTAACCCCCCGGAACATCAGCATCAGCGAGAGGGAAACCACCACGAACTGCAATCCGGAGGGCAGACCGATACGCAGAATCCGCCGAATGATCCCAAAATCCAGCTTCAGGGGCCGGTTCAGCACCAGCAGGGTGTTCCTCACCCGGCCCAGCACCAGCCACAGGTACACCGCCAGGGGAATGATCTGGGAGATCACCGTGGCCAGGCTCGCCCCCCGGATTCCCAGTTCGGGAAAGGGGCCCCAGCCGAAGATCAGCAGGGGGTCCAGCGCCATGTTTGTGGCCACGCTGATGCCCATCAGCAGGGGCGGGGTGAAGAAATCACCGATGGCCCGCCAGCAAAAGCCCAGCGACATCAGCACCGGCTGCAGCAGAAAGGAAAAGGCGTAGATGCGAAAGTAGGCCAGCCCCTCCGAATATACCAGGGGATCGTTGGTGAAGATTTCCATGAAGGTGGCGGCCGTGGCCAGCGCCCCCAGACAAGCCGCCGCCCCGATGCCCCAGGAGAGCCAGAACACCTGCTGGAACAGCGCGGGAATGCCCTCCCGGTTGCCAGCCCCGTAAGCGCGGCTGAGCAGGGCCAGAGCGCCCACCCCCACGATCATGCCCAGGGCCAGCACTATGAAGAAGGTATTGAGTACAATGCCCACCCCGGCCACCGAGGCGCTCCCCAGCCGGCCCACCCAGTACAGGTCCACCAGGGCGTAGGCGGACTGGAGAATGAACCCACCCAGCACGGGCAGGGCCAGCCGGATCATCAGCCCCGGCACCGAGCCCGTTGTCAGGTCGCGTTCGGCCAATGCTTCCTACCAGTTGCGCTCGAAGACCGTGGCAATGCCCTGCCCCATGCCTATGCACATGGTGGCCAGCCCCACGTTCACCGATTTCTCCTTCATCAGATGCACCAGGGAGGTGGTGATGCGCGCACCGGAGCAGCCCAGGGGATGCCCCAGGGCAATCGCCCCGCCGTTCAGGTTCACCTTGGTGTCCATATCCTTCATCAGCTTGAGGTCGCGCAGCACCGGCAGGGCCTGGGCGGCAAAGGCCTCGTTGAGCTCCACCACGCCCAGGTCGCCGACGGTCATCCCGGCCCGCTTGAGAGCCTTCTGGGTGGCCGGCACCGGGCCGTAGCCCATGATGGACGGGTCAACCCCCACCACGGCCATGGACTTCACCTCGGCCAGGGGCTCCAGGCCCAGGGCCTTGGCCTTCTCGTCACTCATCACCAGCACGCAGGACGCGCCATCGCTGATGGCGGAGGAGTTGCCCGCGGTGACCGTGCCGGAAGCCGGATTGAAGGAGGGCCTGAGCTGTCCCAGCTGCTCCAGGCTGGTATCGGGGCGCACCACCTCGTCCTGTTCCATCCGCACCGGCATTCCATCCGGGTCGTGGCCGTCCACGGCAACCATCTGGGAGGCAAAATGGCCTCCTTGCTGGGCGGCGTGGGCCCTCAGATGAGAGCGCAGGGCGAAGGCGTCCTGGTCCTGCCGGGAAATGCGGTGGATAACGGCCAGCATCTCCGCGGTGAGGCCCATGGCCAGCCCGCCCTTGGCGGCATGGCGGCTGTACTCGGCGGGGATATCCGCCCCGTGGGTCATTTCCACATGGCCCATGTGCTCCACCCCTCCGCACAGAAAGACATCGCCCACACCGGCCATGATGGCCTGGGCGGCGGAGTTGACGGCCTGCAGGGAGGACCCGCAGAGCCGGTTAACGGTCTGGGCGGGCACCTCGTGGGGCAGATCCGCCATGAGCACAATGGCCCGGGCGATGTTGAAGCCCTGCTCCAGGGTCTGGTTGGCGCAGCCCCAGATCACGTCGTCTATCTCCTTGGGATTCAGCGCCGGGTTGCGCTCCAGCAGCGCCCTGACCACGGCCACGCCCAGGGCCTCGGCCCGAACATGGCGGAACACCCCCCCCTTGGATCTTCCCATGGGGGTTCTCACTGCATCCACGATAACGGCTTTCTTCATCTCGCTCTCCGTTCCACAGCCCCTTTTAAAGGGGCTGGCGATATACCACGTTGGGAATCGTTCGGAATCCGGGCCTCGGTGCCGGTTCCGGTTCCTTTATCCTTATTCCTCAGGCCAGCGGCGGGTGAAAGCCCTGTCCCTTCCCGGCCAGCTCCTTCATCTGCCGGGTGGGCTCATACAGCGGCCCATGCGCCTTGTGCCGGTCGGCGGCCTCTACCAGTTTGGCCACTCCCACCGAGTCCGCATAACGCAGCAGCCCCCCGCGGAAGGGCGGGAAGCCTATTCCCAGGATCGTGCCCATATCCACCTCGATGGGGCTTTCCACAATGCCCTGCTCCAGGCAGCGGGAGGCCTCGATGATCATCGGCAGCAACAGACGCTCCTCCAGCTCCTCCTGGCTCATTTCCCTGGGGCCGCCCTCCAGGCCGGGCTTGAGAACATCCATCACCTCCGGATCGAAGGTCTTCTTGTGCTTGCCGCGCTTGTCAATCTCCCAGCTATAATAGCCCTTGCCGTTCTTCTGGCCCAGGCGGCCGGCATTGAACAGCAGGGTGGAGGGAGCGTTGTCGATCAGCTTGATGGTGTCGGGCAGGGCCTCGGCCATTACCACCCCGATGTGATGGGAGGTGTCCAGGCCCACCACGTCGCTCAGCTCGGCCGGTCCCATGGGCCAGCCGAATTTCTTCATGGCCTTGTCCACGGCTTCCACGCTCACTCCTTCCTTGACCAGCTGCTGGAAGGTCATCATGTAGGGGATGAGGATGCGGTTGACCAGGAATCCCGGACCGTCCTGCACCACAATGGGGATCTTGCCCATCTGCTGGGCATAGGCCACCACCCGGGCCAGGGCCTCCGCCGATGTTTTCTCGTAGCGGATCACCTCCACCAGGGGCATCATGTGCACCGGGTTGAAAAAGTGCATTCCGCAGAAATTCTCCGGGCGCTTGAGCACCTCGGCCAGCCTGGTGATGGGAATGGTGGATGTGTTGGAAGCCAGCACCGCGTTTTCCTCCATGGCCTGCTCGGCCTCGATCAGCACCTGGTGCTTGATCTTCAGGTTTTCCGGCACGGCCTCCACCACCACATCGGCAAAGCGCAGATCGCCATAGCTCAGCACACCCTGGATGCGGGTCAGGCCCCCGGCGGCCTCCTCCGGGGTGAGCCTGCCGCGCTGCACCTGCTTGCCGAACAGGCGGGCGGCCTCTCCCAGGCCGGCGCCGATGGCCTCGTGGTTGATATCCTTCATGACCATGGCCACCCCCCTGCTGGAGGACTGGTAGGCTATCCCTCCCCCCATGATTCCCGCGCCCAGCACGCCGGCGGCCTTGATCTTCTGGCTGTCCTTGACGATGGACTTGGCCTTCTTCTTCAGGAACTGGTCGCCGTGGAAGATGGTGATCAGCATGGCGGCCTGGGGGGTCTTGGCCATTTTGGCGAACGACTGGGCCTCCTTGGCCATGGCCTTGTCCCGGGTGTCTCCGGCGGCCTTTTCCATCACCTTCACCGCCTCCACGGGGGCCGGGTAGTTGGGGCCGGCCTTTTCGCCAACCAGGGCCTTGGCCAGGGTGAAGCTCATGGTGCGCTCCACGCCGTTGAGCTTCAGGGGCTCCTTCTTCTCGGCCACCACTTTCTTCCAGCTTTCATCGGCGATGGTCTTCTTCAGCAGGGCCAGCCCGGCGGCCTCCAGTTTGTCGGGGGAGACGACCGTGCTCACCAGGCCCAGTTTCAGGGCCTCGGAAGCCCGCACGTCCCGGCCGGAGGCAATCAGATCAATGGCGTTGTCCGGCCCGATGAGCCGGGGCATGCGCACCGTGCCCCCAAAACCGGGGATGATTCCCAGCTTGACCTCGGGCTGGCCGAGCTTGGCGCCCTCGCTCATCACGCGGTAGGTGGCGGCCATGGCCAGCTCCATGCCCCCGCCCAGCGTATAGCCGTTCAGGGCGGCCACAGAGGGGAAGGGCAGGTCTTCCAGGCGGCTGAAAATACCCTGGGCCTTGGAAAGCCACTGGGCCAGCTCGTTCTCCGGCATCTGGAACGCCGGCAGGAACTCGTTGGGGTCCGCGCCCACGATGAACGCCTCCTTGGCGCTGGTGATCAACAGGCCCTTTACCTCGGTGGCCTGGGATAACTGCTCCACCGCCTGATCCAGCTCACCCATGGTAAGCTGATTGAACTTGTTGACCGACTCGCCCTGGAGATCGAAACACAGTTCTGCAATGCCGGACTTGGCGTCCTTCATGGAACACTTGATAGCCTTGCCTTCAAATTTCATGAGGCCCTTTTGTCGGGATGAGGGTTATCGGGATTCCGACCGGGCGGCCGCTGCCCCGCTGACAAACGCCGGACAACGTAAGGAATCACCATGTGGAATACATATCGCCTACTTATAGTATGATGCTAATGTAGCGTAATATTCAACAAAACAGAATCCGGGTTTTACCGGATGCAGGAAAAGCCGTTTAAACCATACTGTTTCACACTGAACCATCTCAAACTGATAAATTCAAACGTACGGGGCCTGTCCAGGCCGTCACCCGGCAATCAGCCGGCCTCCGTGAGCCCCGCACCGCATGCCCCATGCGCGAAGAACCACACGGAAAACAACCCGGTCACCCGGAAACGGACCGCCCTCCCGGAGAGCGCCCGCAGGAATGCGCCGCAAAGGATATAACGAACATAAACGGAAAAATGCCGCTGGAACGGGATGATTCCATCGGGCTGGCCACCCTGAATTCCAGTTACTCCCATCTGGCGCTGTCGCTGCGCTATCTGCGGGAGTCCGCCCGGCGGGCGGGCTTTGGCCGGGTCTGGCTGGCAGAATACACCACCCGCACCCCCCTGTGGAAAATCGCCGATGACCTGCTGCGCCGCTCACCCCGGCTTTTGGGGTTCAGCATATACATCTGGAACCGGGAGCCCACCCTGGCCCTGGTGGAGCTGCTGAAAAAGCAGCGCCCGGAGCTGCTTGTCGTGGCCGGCGGGCCCGAGGTCTCCTTTGGGGAACAACCCGGCCCGGCCCCGGCATTGCCGAATGTGGATTACCTGATCGCCGGGGAGGGGGAGGAGAAATGGAAAGAGTTGCTGCTGCTGGCCCGGCAAGGGCGGGAGCCGGACCCGGAAACGCTGCGCCGCTGGGCCACCCACGGGGAACAGCTGCCCGCCCTGGAGCACTCCCCCTTTGCACAGGAGGACTACGATGACCCGGAGCTGAAAAACCGGCTGGTGTACCTGGAAACCTCGCGGGGCTGCCCCTATTCCTGCGCCTTTTGCCTGAGCTCCCGTGACAAGCGGGTGCGCTACTTCCCCGCCGACCTGGTGCGGGAGGATATCTCCCGCCTGCTGCAGGCCGGTGTGCGGCGGATAAAATTCCTGGACCGCACGTTCAACCTGGGGCCGGAGCGGTTCCTGGAGTGGCTGCGCTGGCTGGCCGGGTTTCCGGGGGCGGCCTTTCACTTCGAGGTGGTGTCCCATCTGCTGGACGAAAAAACCCTGGCCTGGCTTAAACAGGCTCCCCGGGGCATGTTCCAGTTCGAGGTGGGGATACAGTCCGTGCACGAGGACACGGGACGGCTGATCTCCCGCAAGGGCGGGCCGGGGCAGTACGAGTCCCTGGAGCGGCTGCTGGAGGCGGACCGGGTGCATATCCACGCCGATCTGATCTGGGGCCTGCCGGAAGAATCGCCGGAAGATATCCGGAGTTCATTCGAGCGGGTGCTGGCCCTGCGTCCCCACGAGCTGCAGCTGGGTTTTCTGAAGTTCCTCCCCGGAGCGCCCATCCGGAGCGACGCGGAGCGCCACGATTACGTCTTTTCCGCCCGCCCGCCCTATGAGGTCATCTCCCACCGCCGGCTCAGCGCCAGCCAGGTACTGGAGCTCAAGCGGATGGAGGAGGTGTTCGACCTGTACTACAACTCCGGCCACTTCCGGTTCACCCTGGCCCGGTTGCTGGAAATCTTTCCACCCTGGGAGTTTTTCCGGGCCCTGGCCGACCACTTTGCCGCCGAAGGGCTGCTCATTCCCAGCCACGGCCTGGAGTCCCTGCTGGAGATCCTGGCGGACTGGCTGGACGGATATGGCACCGATCGCCTGCAGCGCAATGAACTGCTGGATCTGCTGCGGCTGGACTACTGCCATCACCGCCGGGTGCGCCGCCTGCCGGAGTTGCTCAAACTGGCGGGAGCGCACCCTCCCGCCGCGGTCCGGGAACGCCGAAAAAGCGGCCCGGATGTATTCGTGGCGGGCTTTACCCACGAGATCACCCTGTCCGGCCGGACGGCGGTGCTGACACCAGCGCCGGAGCCGGTCTGGTACGAATTCAGGTATCCGGACGGCGAGCAGGGGTATTTCTTCCGGCCCCGGCTGGTGCCGCTCCACCCAATCCGGGATGAACCATGAAGAACACTCCTGAGCCGGCCGGCACAGGCAAGCAGGCTCTGCGCCAGCAGATGAAAGCGACCCTGGGCGGTCTGGAGGCCGCCTGGCGCGCCGAGGCCCACCCCAGGATCATGGAAAACCTGCTGGGGCTGCCTGTGCTGGCAGAACTGGAAGGGGATCACGGGGACGACACCGCCCCGGCGGTGCATCTGTTCATTTCCCTGCCCCACGAGGTGGACACCGCGCCGTTGTTCCCCCTGTTCCGCAAGGCCGGTCTGCTGACAGGCGTGCCTTTGCAACACGGCCGCAGCGTGCCGGAGCAGGGCCTGGGGGTCTCCCTGTGGAACCCCGGCGAACCGCTGGCCCGGGGCCCCTTCGGGGTGGCGGAACCCCCCCCGGAGGCTGTCCGGCCCCTGGCCCTGGAAAGAATCGCGCTGGTGATCGTTCCCGGGCTGGCCTTCGACCGGCAGGGCAACCGGCTGGGCCACGGCAAGGGGTATTACGACGAGTTCCTGGCACGGCTGGCCGGGGCCCGCCAGAACGCGGGAAAGCGCGCGCCCTGGCTGGTCGCACCGTGTTATTCCGCGCAGCTGCTGGCCGGCCTGCCCAGCGATCCCTGGGATATCCGCCTGGACTTCATAGTGACCGAAAAGGAGGCCCTTGCCTGCACCGGGTGAAACGCCGGCCGGAAAGACACCTCAGACAATTCCATCCGAAAAACCGGCTGACATACTTTCATTGGAGTTTTTCCTGTTTTTTTCTGCTATCATTCCTGTGAAATTCTCTTAATGGTCAACTGGTTGCATGTTGAAATTTTCAAACAGCCCGGCCCCCGGGCCAAAAGGGCCACACCGGTTCCCGGGGGGGCGGAAAAGCGAATTTGGACCGGCAACCGGGGGCAAATGAAATTCGGGCTCATCAAATAAAAGCAACCTGGCAGGCAGGTGTATTAAAAACGGCCCCGGGTGAATGGGTGAAAGCGAGAAAATGACAGAAGAACAAGAATCCAACGGGGGAAAGGGCGGCGGAACCGGGGGGAAATCCGCGGAACCTACCGCGCCCAGCATCTCTCCGCTGGACGACAAGCTGGATTTTTCGTTGGAAGAAGACGAGATCAAGCGCGGATTTCTCAGCATGCTGAATCCGGCCAACTGGTTTTCCAGGCACTCCACGGAAAAACTTATCCGGGAAGGCCGCGACCTGCTGGATAACGGTTCACTGGCCCAGGCCACCGTAGCCTTCAAAAGAGCCCTGAACATCGACAGCAAGTGCGTACCGGCCTACCGCGGCCTGGGCAAGGTGTTTTTCAAGAAGGGCGGACGCTCCAATATTGAAACCGCGCTGGCCTATTACAGCGAAGCCATCAAGATCAACCCCCTGGACGCAGACCTGTACGCGATCACCGCCAAGGTTTATGACGCCATCGGCAAGCGCAAGGAAGCCACCCTGGAGCGCAAGAAATTCGTCATCGCCAGGGCGCTGGAGGTGGATGAGAAAAACCCGGTGGCCAATAACAACATGGGGATCCTGTTCCTGCAGCAAAACCGGATTGAAGAGGCGATCGGATACTTCAAGAAGGCCCTGGACAATGACCGCAACTTTGATGTGGCCCACCGGAATCTGGCAGCAACCTTTTATCAGCAGGCCAAGGGCGAAAAAGAGCCCGGAAAAAAACGCGATCTTATTGCCAAGGCCAAGACCGAGGTGGAAAAGGCCCTCTCGATAATGCCGTCAGTGGCTTCGCTGCTGGCCAAAGGCCGGATCCTGATGATGATGGGTGATTTTGAGGCGGCCCTGGCAGCGGCCAACAAGGCCGACGAAATGGAGTCGGCCAACAAGGACGTCTTTTTGCTCAAAAAACTTTCCCTGGAACGGCTGGGGAGATTTGATGAAGCCAAGACGGCCTTTGAAAGCTATCAGGCTTTCACCAAAGGTGATTCGGGCGGCGACGAAGAATGACCAGGTTGGAATATCTGCTGTAAATTCCCTTTTTCGTAAACAACAGACCCGGAACCGGGGAAGCCTTCTCCGGATAAATTTTTGTTTTGAGAACTTATACTGAAGCATTCCCCCCTGTTGGAAAAACAGGGGGGATGCGTGCTCCTGGCGGTGGAATCCCTCAGGCCGGACAACCGGTCCGGTGGTATCAGCTGACCATTGAGGAATTGGAGGACTTGGCGGATTTAACCTGTTTTTCCGCCTCGAGTTTTTCCCGCAATGAATCCAGAATGGAAACGCCCGGCTTGCGGGGTCCTTTTCCGATGCTGCCCATGGCCTGCCGGATCATGCGAAGTTTTTCCAGACTGGCGCTGCATTTTTCGCATTCATCCAGATGAGATTTCAACCTTGCTGATTTTTCATCTTCCAGTTCCCCATCGAAATATGCCGACAGATCGACGGAAAAACTTGAGCAGTCTCTATTCATATCATTGCTTTCGAAAATTGACCCCGCCCTGTTCCAATGGTCAGCGGTCAAATTAAATTCACCACCCGATGCCCGGAATGGCACCACACTCAGTTTCTTAACCTGACTGTTTATAACAAGATTTCTACCCATGTCACTATATCCCGAAATTGGCTCATCCCCTGCCAGTTCCAATAATTAGACCGTAATACATGGCAGTTTCTCCATTAAACGGTCATTCAAGGCATAACGGCACTGCCGCTATCCCGCTCCAATAACAATAACCACCTGTTTACATTCATTATCTTTGCCATCAGACGTGGCTCAGGTTTCCTGAATGTAATCAGTCAGCAATTCCTTCAGCCTTTCACGTGCCCTGAAAAGCCGTGATTTTACTGTTCCCCTGGAAACACCAAGTATTTCAGCGATTTCCTCGTAGGAGAATCCCTCCATTTCCTTCAGCACTATGATGACCTTCAGTTTGTCCGAAAGCTCGGCAATAGCCTTGTTGAGCACATCGGAAAGCTCGCCCTTCTCGAATTCCGTCGTGGGAACATAGGTTGTATCGGGCACATCCTGTTCCCGTCCGGCCTCATTGAGGTTATCCCCCAGGTTGGAGGACAGGGACACGCTCTGCAGTCCCCGTTTGCGCCGGCGCATGTAATCAATGCAGCTGTTGACTGTGATCCGGTACAGCCAGGTGTAAAACGAGTAGGTATGCTCGTAGTTTTTTATTTTCCGGAAGACCTTTAGGAACACCTCCTGCGTGAGATCGAAGCTTTCCACCTCGTCATTGATCATGCGCAGGCAATGGTTGTACACCCGGCTTTCATACTTGAGCACCAGTTCCTGAAAGGCATTCTGGTCGCCCTTCTTGAAGGCCGCTATCAGCTGGGCATCCTTCTGGTAACTGGCCAGCTTTTCCTCGTCTTCACCGGACGAATCACCGTTCTCGGGCAAATGTCCCTGGGCAGGCTTTTCCTCGGTGATTCCTTTTTCTTTTGTCATGTTCGCGGTCATGTCTGAATGCACTGTATCAACGTATCAATGTATCAATGTATCTTTTTCACTGTAGCACTGTAGCACTGTGTCACTGTAGCACTGCATCAGACTGCCTTTTTGCGCCCTGCATTTTTTCGCCTTGGCCAGGCACTGCCTGGCGGTGGATTTTCACCGGCTCCTGAAAAAAACGGAGCCACCTGCCGTACCGGGTCTTCCTGCAAGCAGTTGTATTTCTTTTTTCCAGCAATTTTCCTGCAATTTTCCTGCTACTACAAAACCATCTTTGCTCTATCCCAAACAAACCAATCAATAAAAACTTATACGCCACGGCCGCCGGAAAGGTTCCCAATACCGGAAAAATAAATTCTTTTGAAAACAGAAGGTTGTTGCCCCCCCACCCCCGCAAGCGGGGTCCGGCCCGGCTTACTCCTGCCGGAACACCTCCACCAGCAGTCCCCCGGCCTGAAGCGGGTCCCGCGAAGCGAACCTTTCATCCACCAGGTGCGGGGCCACGGCGATAACCTCCCCCTCCAGCAGCAGCACGGGCAGACCCTCCCGTTGCCAGGGTGGCATCCTGACATCGCGCAGCACATCGGCCAGGAGCCGGGGCCGGTCCTTGCCGGGGGGCCGGAACCTGTCCCCGTCCTGTCGCGGCCTGAGCTCAAGCCCGGCCCCCGGGGGCAGGCCGTGCAGCAACCAGCGGGCGGCCTGCCGGGGCTCTGTCAGTTCCGTGATTTTCGCGTCATCTCCGGCCAGCCGGCCTTCAATGCGCCATTGGTTACCGACCCGGATGGAAACATCCCCCGGCAGGCGGCTGTGACTCCCGCCACCCTCCTGTTCCCGCGGGCGCACCAGCAGGCTGTCCCCGCGCCTGAGCAGCACCCGCCCGGCCGGCAGATGCAGTTCCCAGTGGGTTCCCCCCGCCTCCAGAAGCTCCAGGGTTTTTTCGATGCTGTCGTAATCCAGGTCGCCGGGAATGCCGGCACCGATGAACCTGTACAAAAGGGCGCCCTGCACCAGGCGCGGGCGGTTCGCCAGCAGGGCCGTCTCCAGGCGGGAAGGTTGCTCCGGCGTCCCGGCCCCGGCCTCTTCCCAGGCCCGCCGGCATTCGTCGTCCAGCCACCGGGACAGCTCCCGGCTCTGGCGCTCCAGGGCCTCCAGGCGCCGGGCCATGGCACCTGGGGGCGTCTCCGGGCCGCCGGCCAGCTCGTTGAGCAGGGGCAGCAGCTCATGGCGCACCCGGTTGCGCTTGTACTTCAGGCTTTCGTTGCTGGGGTCCTCCAGCCATTGCTGCCCGAGATCCCGCAGGTAGCCGCGCAGCTCCTCCCGGCCAAAGGCCAGCAGGGGCCGGAAGCCGGTCCCCAGCAGCACCTCCATGCCCCGCAGGGAGCCCAGATGTGCGCCCCGCAGGAACTTGAGCAGCCAGGTCTCCTGCTGGTCGTCGCGCTGGTGCCCGGTGGCGGACCAGTGCAGCCCCCGGCTGCCCAGCAGGCCGGCGGTCTGCTCCATCCTCCAGGCACGGGCTGCGGCCTGCATTCCTGCCGCTGGGTCGAGCCGGGTGGTTTTCCGCAGATGAAACTCCAGACCGGCATCCCGGGCCAGCTTCTCGACCCACTGGGCCTCCCGGCCCGATTCGGGCCGCAGGCCATGATCGAAATGCACCACCTCCAGCTGAAAGCCCAGCTCTCCGGCCAGCGCCGACATAAGGCGCAAAAGAGCCGTGGAATCCGCTCCCCCGCTGACCTGGAGCAGCCCGCGGGGTCCGGGCAGACGGGGGGGAAACCCCGGCGGCATCCCGGACCGCCCCCGGCCCGGCGAGCCGGGGCGCAGCAGTTTCAGCAGTCTGGATTCAAGCGGGTGCATGGCTCATGGGGATGGGGGGTTTTAAAGAAGCAGCTTGTGCTCCCCGGGGGCAGGAACCTCCTCAATGACCGAGCGGCCCTGCTCCAGGTTGCCGCAGGTCCACTGCCAGTATTCGCTGAGGCGGATCCTCCCGTCGGGAAGTCTTTCCGGAACGCTCTGGGCGCGGCCGGTCTTCAGCGCCCCGGAGTCCTCCAGGTGCTGATAGCGCATGTCCAGCATTCCGTTGCCGGCCATCCTGGCCACCAGGGTTCCGTGCCGGATGGCCCCTCCCCCGTATGTCCCCCAGACAAGGTCGTCCTGCTGCCGGTAATAAAATAGTGTCTCCCCGGCCACCGGGCCCTCCGGGCCGATAACCAGGGGACGAAAGAACCTGCCGTCCAGATTGAAGGCCGGCTCCGTGGTTTCCCCTGTTGTTTTATTGTTGTCAGACATTCATTTCTCCTGGGAAAATATCCAGGCCCTCCCTGGTCCCATTTTCGTCCGGAGCATCGTAGCCGGTTAATGGTCATCCACGCCCGGGGACGGCCTAAATGATTTGGAATACCGGATTCTATCAGGCGGCTCCCGGCATGTAAAAACACCCGGCGTCGGCCTGTCATGAAAAAGGCCGGGATCAACCGAGATGGCAGGAGAAGCATGGCCCAGAGAATGATAGACCTGAGAAGCGATACCGTCACCCGGCCCGGAACGGCCATGCGCGAGGCCATGGCCTCCGCGGAGGTGGGCGATGATGTCTTTGGCGAGGACCCCTCGGTCAACGCCCTGCAAACTGAGGCCGCGAACCTGCTGGGCAAGGAGGCGGCGCTCTTTGTGCCCTCGGGCACCATGGCCAACCAGGTGGCCCTGAAGGCCCACACCTCCGCCGGCGACGAGGTGATCATCCACCCGGACGCCCATATCGTCCGGGCCGAGAGCGCCGCCGGAGCAGCCCTGGCCGGGGTGCAGTTCCGCTATGTCGGCGAGCCCGACGGCTCCCTGGACCCGGAGCGGGTGGCTCCGTTGATCTCCGATGGGGCCAACCCCCACTTCGCCCCCACCCGGCTGATCTGCCTGGAGAACACCCACAACTTCGCCGGGGGCAGCGTGATTCCCCTGGAGCGCATGCGTGAATTGAGCACCCTGGCCCGGGAGCGGGGCCTGCCCCTGCACCTGGACGGCGCCAGGCTGCTCAACGCCGCCGCGGTCCTGAAGGTGGCCCCGGCCGAGATCACCGCACTGGTGGACAGCACGACCCTGTGCCTATCCAAGGGCCTGGGCGCTCCGGTGGGCTCCCTGATTGCCGGCCGCGCCGATTTCATCCGGCGCTGCCTGCGCTTCCGCAAGATGTACGGCGGGGGAATGCGTCAGGCGGGCATCCTGGCCGCGGCGGGCAGGTATGCCCTGGCCCATAACGTGGCCCGGCTGGGCGAGGATCATGAAAACGCCGCGCTGCTGGCCCGGGGTCTGCTGGAAACCGGCCATATTAAGCTGCTGCACGGCCTGCCCCAGACCAACCTGCTGTTCTTTTCCCTGGAGCACCCGCGCCTGGACGTGCCGGCGCTGGCCGCCGAGCTGGCCCGCCGGGGAGTGCTCATCGGGGCGCTGGGACCGGCCATGGCCCGTGCGGTCACCAACCTGGATGTCAGCCGCGATGACATTCAGACCGCCCTGGCCCAGATCAGCGACATCCTGGGCCATTGAGGAGGCAGGCTGGCCCCGGTCACCGGCTCTGTCCAATGGCTCTGTCCAATGGCTCTGTCCATCGGCTCTGTCCCCGGAACACGGGCAGCAGTACACCGGAATTTGATCTGCGCGAAAAAAAATAATCCGCGCCGGGAATAATCCCGGCGCGGTTTCAAGGCAAGCAACGCAACACCCCAACCTCCCGACCCCTTTTCAGCCCAGAAGCTCTATCGCCCGTAAATCACAGAGCCCCTCAGGTGGTGCCCCTCATGTGGTGCCGCTCAGGTGGTGCCGCCCAGAAGGCACCGCCCAGACGGCACCGCTCAGCAGGCGTTCAGTTTGCGCGACATCACCTGTTGCAGTTCGCGGAGCACATGGGGGTGGTTTTCCGCCAGGTAATCGTTGAAAACCTCCAGCATGAAGGCCACGTTTTCCGTCTCTTCCTTCTGCTGGCCGGCCACGTCCACGATCTGCTGCACCAGTTCGCGGATATAAGCCGTGTAGTCCGAATGGGAGACAAAGTGCTCGTCACCGATTTTGGTGCTGCGTACTCCGCTGGCCTTCAGAAGTTCCATCGATTCGTTGATCCAGGTGTTTGTGTTTTCCATTGTCCTGCTCCTGTTGAAATGGCTTGCCGCCGTGTTTTCAGTTTCTCCATTTTGGAAACCGTTTCTGCTTCCGTCCCGGCCACTCTGTGTGACCATCATTTGATTTAAGGATAGCCGCCCCCCGTGAAGGAACTGTGTAAGGGAAGTGGAAACAACTGATAGAAAAATCGGCGCTCGCAAGGGTAAATATGGGTAAAATAAACGTA
>Ga0224501_10002627_pt1 | contig 14131 bp, 24 predicted proteins | sample SF_Oct11_sed_USG_4_FD_169105 | JGI IMG/M metagenome (GOLD analysis project Ga0224501, IMG submission 169105) | Sediment microbial communities from San Francisco Bay, California, United States - SF_Oct11_sed_USGS_8_1 | ecosystem: Environmental > Aquatic > Marine > Sediment | place: USA...
CTCCTAGATGCTGTATCTGCGGCAGGAGATGTAGATGATAGAGTCCGTAAAGCTTCTCACGTAATTACTCTTACTCTTACTGACACTGGTAACACTATAACAATAGATAGTGCCGCTGATATTAATAACCTTCTCCATGCCTATGTTCTTACGGTGCATAAAGCGCAAGGCTCTGAGTGGCGTAAGGTATACTTCTGTCTACACCAGTCTCATGCTACCATGACTCAGAGAGAGCTATTATATACAGCAGTTACAAGAGCAAGAGAAGAGTTGTACGTAATATGTGAACCGGATTCTTTTGTTAAAGGTATAGAGCGGCAGAGGATACGAGGTAATACCTTAGAAGAGAAAGCGGAATTTTTCAAGGGTAAGTTAGATGCTAATACTAAGCTAGCAATAGCAGGAGGATAGAGAAATGAGTTATATAATAGGTTTTATAACAGGGGCTATATGCACATTTATAGCCTGCATACTTTACATACTTAGAAAGATGTAAGCCCACAACAAAACAGGAGAAATAACAATGCCATTTTATATAGAAGATATAGCCCCAGAAGATAATTACTATGAAAATAGAAATAAGCTTGTAGGTTTAGAGCTGCATCCAAGTGTAGTTATAGATAAGCGTCAATGGATAAGAGGGTTTCTTGGTACTAGCTGTGATCACCCATTGGGTTGCAGTAAAAAACCTCTAGTAAACTTATCTTTTCTAGCTGTCAAGCTACGCTGGGAAGATTATCCTTCAGAAGAATGTCGTGCAGGACTACTAGATGTCCATGATAGCATCTTACCATTGCAAGATATCATTACAGGCAAGCAAGACAAGCCGCCAGTAACTCTAGCATCTAAGCTCTAATACTAGCTCTAGCGTCCACAGACAACAATCTAAGAAAATAAAAAACGCTTGACACATCGCCGCATTATGGTATTATAAGCGCTCAATTGAAACACAACTTGTAACTTCTAACCGCAAGCCAAAGGACATAACTTATGAATGACTACACTAACTCTAACCAAGAAGTACCAGAAGAAGATGATGCTAATGAAGCTGCTGAATCTGATTCTCGTGAAACTGCTACCTCTGCTCCTACTCCTGCTCCTACTCCTGAAGAACTGGCAGCTATCTGTGCCGAAGTTAAAGCACGTATTAAATTCAATGTCGCTGTAAAGCCTGTCGTCTTTAACTTCAAAACTACCAAAGACGAAAACGGTATCTCCTACAAACGTGACTCACTGGAAATTCCTTGCCCTATGCCTAACATGCAAGGCTTGGTAGATATCCTGGAAGCTGGCGGCCCTCAGTTGGAACTACTGATGGATGCTGTGGAATCTGTAGTAACTCAGACTGCACGTAGCTTTATCTCCGATGATGAATCTCTCAATGCTACCAACTTCCCTTATGACAAGCTTACTTGGGAAGCCATTGCTAACATGCCTAAACCTGAGCGTTCCGGTGGCGGTATTGCTAAGGAAGTTTGGGATGACTTTGAAACTGACTACATCGCTGTCATGGTTGAAGCTACCGGCAAGGAAGTTGAACGTGTATCTCGTGCTGCTAAGATTCTTAAAGGCAAGTTCCAAGCCTGTAAGACTGATATGGAAGTGCTTGGCTTCTTGGTTGACCAGCTTACTATCTACATTGAAGCTACCTCACGCGCTGATGAGTTTGCCGGTTGCGTAGCCTTCCTGGTAGATAAGGCTGACAAACTGATGAATACTACTCCGGCGCAGTTGTTGGAAGCATTGTAGTATTCTGACACTAGTTAGTTAATTTAACTGCTGCTCTCCCTACATCTTGGGGAGAGTATCTTTAAGTTAATTATCACAGAGTTATGGAAGTTACTCTCGTCGAAACTTGAAAAGACCGAGACCAGCACCCTCTAGTCACCGTACTAGACAGTCATCTTAGCTACTAACGAAGCAGCTTAAACTAGGAACTGGCATGGGGACGCGTGAGTAACTTCCACCTATTATTACACTCAGCAAGAGACAAAAATCTAACAGCTAATGAGACAGTATGAGCCAATATGGAATAGAATAAAAACTCATAACCATGCCTCCATAGTTGCCCCTGTAGAAAGTCACAGTAAAATTAAGAAAGCAGTGATTAAAGAAAAGCACATGGACGAAGGATATAAACTACTACTATCTGAGAAAGCTCTTAGAGCTGAGTTAGTTATAACATCAGATAAAAGTAATCCTAAACTCATTACCTTTTCTTTAGACATTAAAATAGTAATTAATAACATAGGAGTAAATGATTTATGAGTCATATTACAGCAACAATGTCTAAAAGGCTTAAGAAGTTACGAGTCAAGCACATCATGGACTGGGAAGAGTTAGAGAGACAGCAGATTAAAAGTAGCTGGATATATAAAGCTATTGATGCTGCTACCCCTAGCATCATTGGCTGGGTAGTTCTTATAACTTATACTGTAATAATGACAGTGAGGACATTGGGATGACACCAGCAGATCAAGTACGTGAGCAACTAGCTTCTCTGGATGAAGCTCTTAATGCTAAGACTCCTAACCTTCCTGCACTTCTCCGTGTTATTCATGGACAGCTTAAGAAAGACTCTGAGATAGTTACACTTCTATCTGAGGAAGAATGCTCTGTCCTTGTTAATGGACTTAAGGAGCATACTAAGATATCTATATCCACCACAGCAACTAAGAAAGTTGGCGGTAAGAGTCTTAAGAATACCAAATTAGCTGACCTATGATACCTTCAGATACAACTCCGTTTCCTCTATGGGCACTCCTGACTATCTACTCTAAAGCAGAGCGGGAGTGTTATATAGATTATATGGCAGGATTTAAAGCTCTTGTAGATTACCTAGGGCCAGTAGTAGTCACTCGTAAAGAGTCACCAAAAGATTACAGCCTGTTATATAACTACCCTATGCAGCAAATGAGCATAGAGCTTGGTATACCACAGGATACTATTATAGATTCCTATATCTATGAAGTACCACATTTAATATCGGAGGCATCGGAGTAGCATATGACAGATATCAATAACATATTAGACTCTATGCCTGACTTAGATATTTCTATCTCCTCTAGTGACGCAATCTCTCTTCAAGAGAGCGAGCTAATATACATCGAAGGTATAGACCCGCGCGTTAAACTACTATCTCATTCCTCCCGTGGTACTCTTCATAAGTGCCCGCGAAAGTTCCAACTCTACCGTCTTAACTCCACAATGCAAGATGCTGAAGATAACGATATATCTAACTCTTATCAACAGCTCACTTTTGATTTCGGTACTTGCGTAGGTATGGGTATACAAGGTATCTTAGAAGGTAAGTCTATTGACTCCATACTCTTAGAGATATTCCTAGAGTGGAATGTAGACGTGGAGTTAAGACATGCTAAGCAGAGTAAATCACTGGCAGAAGCTATCTTTGCAGTGCAGCGCTTTGAAGCTATTGTAGAGCAAGGCTATCTTAAAGACTATGAACTTCTACAGTATAATGGTAAGCCTGCCGTAGAGCTATCATTCAGAATTAATCTGCCAGGCGGGTTTTCCTACCGTGGTTATATGGACGTGGTATTAAGACATAAAATCACTGGTGAAGTAGTAGTGCTTGAAGATAAGACTACATCTTACAGAGAAGTTAATCCAGCACAGTATAAGAACTCAGGTCAGGCGCTAGGTTATTCTATTATGCTAGATCATATCGCGCCTGGACTTTCATCTTACACCGTATTATATCTTGTATACTCTGCACCACGTAAAGAGTTCTTAGAACTTCCTTTTGAAAAGTCCTCTCTCCAGCGCTCTCTCTGGCTGACAGGACTGCTAATAGATTGTAAGCATATAGAGATGTATGAAGACTTTGGTGCTTATAGTATGAATGGCGATTTTTGCTATGACTTTTACCGTGAATGTGAGTACCTAGGTTTATGTACTATGAGCACGGAACGCCTTGTAAAGCCTCTTACGCAAGGTATCTTAGAAGGTATCGAGAAGAAAGAAGTATATGACTTTGACTTTGATTTTAATGACCTTGTACAGACACAGCTAGATAAAGCAGAAGATTAAAGGAATAGATAGATATGACTAAGACTACAAACCTAACAGTCCAATGCCCTCTGTGCCATACACCTAACTCTATAACCATAGAGCCATATAACGGCTTATACTATCTTAAAGAAGCTGTATACAGGTGTGGGCATTGTGCAGAAGTTATAAGAGTAGACGTGCATCAGTATCAGATACCTACATCAGTACATGCAAGATGCCCTAATATACAGAAAGGAGTGATATAAACCTAATGGCTAAGCTAAACACAGTACATAAATCAGCTACTCATGGAGTCATGATCTTTGGTGCTCCTAAGTCTGGTAAGACACAGCTAGCAGGAATGTTAGCAGAGCACTTTAAACTTATATGGGTAGATATGGAGAACGGTCATGAGACTCTCTTTAAATTCCCAGAAGAGTGGCAGGAAAGGATTGAACTCATTAATCTTCCTGATACTCGTTCTTATCCTATTGCTATCGAGACAGTTCTTAAGATGGTTAAAGGTGCTGTCTCAATCTGTGAGGAGCATGGTAAGGTAGGCTGCATGATATGTAAGAAGAATGATGCGCCTACCGTAGACATCGACCTTAACTCCTTACCTCAAGATACCATTGTAGTATTTGACAGTGCTACGCAACTTACCAACAGCGCTATCTCTAACATAACTAAGAACCAGCCAGATGATTATAAGCTTAACTATGATGACTGGGGTAATCTTGGTAAGCTTATGGATATATTCTTCTCTCATATCCAGCAAGCTAAGTATAACAGGATTGTTATCTCTCACGAGCAGGAAGTTACACAGGAGGATAAGAAGTCTGTGCTTGTTCCTGTAGGTGGGACGCGGAATTTTTCCAGAAATGTAGCGAAGTATTTCGACCATATTATATATGCGGAAAGAAAGAACAATAAGCATGTATTCGCATCCTCTACTTCTTACAGAAATAACATTCTTACTGGCTCCCGTACTGACGTAGTTATGGATGATAAGGCTGATGCTACTCTCTTATCTATATTTAAACCGGAGCTTGTACCGGAAGAGCAAAGAGCCGCAGATAAGAAGAAGGTGCTAGGTACATCATCTTCAGTATCTGCTGGATCAGCTGGTAGCTCTAAGTTGTTAGAGAATCTTAAGAATAGAAGTAAGCCGCAGACATAAGACTTCGCATCTAAGATGCAGAAGAGGCTCTGGTAGCACCTACTGTGAGTTAGCTCCTACTCCTGGCTAACTTTCGACAACGCTCCTTATCTTTATATATGCTATATATGATATATAATTCAGTAGTAAAATCAATATCAACATAACCTAAAGGTATATAATATGACTGACATGACTCTTGATAACTTACTCGACCAAACTCTGGATGACATTGCAGACTTGCCTGAGTTCAAACCTTACCCTGCTGGCGCGCATCATGCGCTGGTTTCCTTCTCCACAAAAGAAGTTAACAAGCATCCTTGCATTGAAGTCAGCTGTAAGTTGATTGAAACTAAGGAATTGTCTAACCCTACAGAAGATACTGCACCGGCTCCTGGAGCTACTGCTAACATCCTTTGTATGCTGGATAATGAGTTCGGCGCCGGTAACTTCAAAGCCTTGGCAGCACCTATTGGTGAAGCTCTTGGTACTGGCAGTTTGCGTGAGATTGTTGAGCAGACCACTGACCTGGAATGCATTATTATTACTTCTGTTAAGAAGGATAAGAATGATCCTACAATTGAGCGTATGAACATTAAGTCGTTGATGCTGGTCTGATTGTAAGGTGTTGCCAATAGTTGACGCATCGTATGGTCGGTGGACTTGTCGACTACCTACTCTAGCTATGGAGGATTGGCAAGCTAGGTGACTCTAGTAAATAGCATTAAGTTCTCCCTGCTTCTATAGAGGGAGACTTTTTATATTAGACTTTTATGTTTATCATATAGCAGAAGTCTAATATAAGAATAAAACTAATAAGACAGGAGTGATATGATTAAGCAGCCGCAAAACAACCCTAACAATCTCTGCTTCTACGGCTCTTCCCTAGACAAGGACTTTCTCCCTGTACTTAAATCGTACACCGGAGGAAGGACTTGTTTTGTACGTCTGGATAAAGTAACTACTCTCACTGAAGTTAAGATGTATTGTCAGAGTAAAGGTATCACGGGCATTATTTCTACGTCAGTTCCGTTATTACAGAAACTATTATATTGGGACAAGAGGGCAGCACCAGCACTTAATGATTATGCTGGCAGCTATTTCCGTCTTGATGATATTGAGATTGTATTCGTGCACCCTCTTAAGCAAGCGTATACTGTACCTTATGGTAGATTCCTTCTTAAAAGGTTCTGTGATAAGCTTGTACGGCCAGGAGATTGGATGGCTCCTATTGAATTTAACTGGAGCGTACTAACTCCTGAGTCCTTTGACCATCACTTTGAAAAACTTAAATCTGCTTTTATTATAGCAGTAGATATAGAAACGCTAAGAGAAGACGCACAGATAAGGTGTGTAGCTTTCTGCGGATTTTACTACACTAGCAATGGAGGTATACTATCTTTTGCAACAGTTCTACCTCTCGATAGTGACTACGCCCTAACTCTTCTCCGCAAGCTATGCTGGGAACTTAAAGCACCAAAGGTATTTCAAAACGGAAAATACGATATTAACTATCTTCTCAGATACAATGCTCCTGTATACAACTATCTTCTGGATACTGCTAATATGCATCATTGCTGGTATTCTGAACTTCCAAAGGATCTTGGCAGCCTTAACTCTTTCTACGTCCGAGAGTCTCGCTACTGGAAAGATATGGCAGAGACTACTGACCTCCATGAATATTATCACTATAATGCCCTTGATACTTATGCAACTGGTGTCGTTGCTATCATTTGGCTTCTAACTGCACCAGCATGGGCTAAGAATAATTACCTCCTAGAGTTTCCTAATGTCTTTCCTTGTATACTGGCAGAAATGACTGGTATTAAGAGAGATATGTCTCGGCTAGCAGCAGCACGAGCTGAGCAAGAAGCTATTGACGCATCACTCACAGCGTCATTAAGAACAATGATAGGCGAGCCTAACTTTAATCCAGCATCTCCTAAGCAAGTCTTGCAACTTATGCACGTACTAGGCTGTAAGGATCTCACATCCAGCGGAGAAAAGATGCTTAATAAAGCTAAGTTCCGTCACCCTCTTAATGTCAGGATACTAGACCCTATTGTTAAAATCCGTAAGGCGCGGAAGCTTATATCTAACTACCTCACTACAGGAAATAAAGCTAAGGAGTTTAAAGGCCGGGTCTTATATGCTCTTAATCCTCATGGCACTGACACCTCCAGACTGGCAAGTAAAGAGCATCACTTCTGGTGCGGGTTACAGATGCAGAATCAGCCAAGAGGTAAGATTGTAAAGCAGACTTATGTAGCAGATACAGGATTCTATATTGCAGAAGTTGATCTAGCGCAAGCAGAGTCAAGAGATACAGGGTATATATCTGGAGAAGAGAAACTTATAGATGCAGTAGAGCACTCTCCAGATTTCCACTCTCATAACGCGTCAGCATTCTTTGGTATACCATTCGAGGAAATCTATGATGCAGTTAATTCTGTAGTTCTTAATAAGCCTATAAGACAGATAAGTAAGAATGTTAACCACGGTGCTAATTATAACATGGGCGCTTATATTCTTATTGAGACTATGGGAGAGGAGAACATACTTAAGGCACGGAATTTATTAAATCTACCTAAGATGTGGGGATATAAGGAGATAGCTGAGCATCTGCTGGCAGCTTTCCATAAGACTTATCCTGGGATTAGAAGCGTATTCTATGAAGGTGTTAAGGAAGAGATTGGTAGAACTAAGATGCTGGTTTCTCAAGCAGTTCATCACCCTATTAAAAATGAATTGTATCCAGATGACTCAATTAAAGTAAAGTATACCTTATCTCCTGAAGCTTATGAAAGAGCTAAGGAATTAAATCCTGCATGGACTCGCTATTGTTTCGGTGATCCATCTAAATCTAAACCTCAGCTAAATGCTTATATAGCACACCCACCTCAGTCTCTAAATGCACAGACTCTAAACATAGCTTGGCAGAAAGTGTTTCATACCATAGCTATAAATCCTAAACATTCAAATAACTTTAAACTATGTGCTCAGATACATGACTCTATCTTATTTCAATATAGAGAAGGTCATGAGTATCTGTGTGATATGGTAAAGGATTGCATGGAGATACCAGTCACACTACGTGGGTATGACGGTAAGATAAGAACATTCACAGTACCAGCCGACATTAAGAAAGGTAAGATTAATAAGGATACAGGTAAGCTGGTACTAGCAAGATACTGGAGTGAGACTGAGTAATGTTAGCTATTAGATTAAGTAATAATCATGAGTGCTTATTTGACGCTGGTACAATAACTTATAATCTATCTGTATGTGTTAAACCGGACGGATATAAAACTATAGTATATACTACAGGAATAAATAAAAGTAAATTATTTTGTAGAATATTATTAAATGCTCCTAAAGGTTTAGAGGTAGATCACATAAACGGTAATACTTTAGATAATAGAAAGTGTAATCTTAGGCTTGTTACATCACAACAAAATAAATTTAATACTAAAAAGCGTGGAGATTTAAGTTTACCTAAAGGTGTGCACAGGCATGGAAATAATTATAGAGCCGCTATAACTCATAATTACACAAGATATAATTTAGGTACTTATCCTACAGTAGAAAGAGCTGAAGCAGCATATAAAGCTAAGGCGGAAGCATTTCAAAAAGAGTATGCTTTTCATAATAGGAAAATAATAGCTAATGTCTGAGCCTAACGAGCAAGACGACTTCTTATCTCTCTATCTACAATACTCAGCAGGGACAGAATGTCCAACTCTATTCCATCGCTGGAGTGCTATCACCTGCTTAGGTGCATACGTAGGTAGAGATATATATTTCCGGCAAGGACACTTTAAAATCCATGCTAACTTATATACCATGCTGGTAGGAGACGCTGGTACTAAGAAGTCTACATCTATTAAAATGGCGGCGCGGCTCTTACGTCTCGCAGGTTATGATAAGTTCGCTGCTAAGAAGACACGGCAGGAGAAGTTCCTTCTTGACATGGCAGAGAGAGCGGCAGGAGAGGATACGCTAGATGCTAACATCTTAGACCAGAATCTGTGGGGAGATGACGTATCTAAGGGAGACATAGCTGAGACTCTTGTAGCTGCTGATGAATTTAATAATTTTATAGGCGTAGGTAATGCAGAGTTCATGTCTATCTTAGGAGAACTCTGGGACTGGGGAGATGAGGTCTTTGATTATAAGCTTAAGAACTCTAAAAGTATCTATCTTAATCAACCCACTGTATCTATCCTTGGCGGTAATACTGCTACTGGCATGAGCATGTGCTTCCCTCCTGATAGTATCGGGCAAGGATTCTTCTCTAGGATTCTCCTAGTCCATGCAGAGCCTACTGGAGAGAAGAGAACTTGGATGCCGCTGGAAGATACTGATCTTCAAGAGTCTCTGATATCTAAGCTCCAGACTATCAGAGAATATATGCACGGCGAAATTACTCTTACTCCTGAGTCTGATGCGCTTCTTGATAAGATATATAAATCCTGGAAACCTATAGGAGACGTGCGCTTTGCATCTTACGCTAATAGGAGATTTCCAATACTTCTTAAGCTTGTGCTTATCATCTGTGCTAATAATCTTACTACGTCTATCACAAGGAAAGAAGTTATATATGCTAATACCCTTCTAACTGCGGCGGAGAGGAATATGTCTAATGCGCTAGGAGAGTTCGGGAAGGGAAGAAACTCAGATATATCTCATAAGGTGCTTAAGTATATAGACTCTGCTACACGCCCGCTATCATTTAAAGATGTGTGGAAGCAGGTATATAATGACTTGGAAAAGAAGGAGCAGCTTGTAGAGATACTAAGTAACTTTCTGGTGGCTGATAGGATACAGTCTATTAAGGATGGATACTTGCCAGTTAAAGAAGTACGAGATCATGAAAATGGAGATACTGTAGACTGGAACTTACTTACCGAAGAAGAGAGAGGATAATAGGATGGAAGATAAAGACTTAAATCTAGCGATAGCTGAGTATAAAGGGTGCGTCTTAAAGATATTTAGAGGACACCCAGACCCGAGAGACGAACAAATCCAATCGCTTCAAGCAGAGGTAGAGAGGTTGATGGAAGGATTGATTAAGATAAAAGCCAGTCTGGAGGCTTCTGAAACACCGTTTTACGAAGGCATGAAGCTACTTAACGAACTAACCGAGTGAGGATAAAGGAATGAGTAAGCTTAACAGAAACCCAGGCTTTAATCTGGATGACTACTATCCACAGGCTGTTGACATAGTTCTAAGAACAAGACAGCCTACAACTACTCTCTTAGCTAAGGAGTTAGGAGTATCTACTACTGTCTCTACACGACTCCTTGATAAGATGGCACAGCAAGGTATAATTAAGTTGCTTGACTCTGGCAGGAGAATAATGGTATGAGCACTAATGCTTTCGGCCTTGATGAAGATTACTTTCGTAATAAATTTCAAAACTTGATAGTAGACTTAGAGCGTTACACCCCTATAGAGCTGTCAAGATACCTAACTAAACTTGCCCTAGCTGCTGATCCTGAGACAGCTATAATCACAGCTCAGACTTATGAGATAGAGCAATCCACACCTAAACCTTAAAGGAGAATAAGAATATGAATACGCGAATAACTGCTGTAACTGCGCCACGAATAGATAGAGCCGTAGATAGTAATGAAAGCAGCTCTTTTAATAAAATGACACCTGAAGAATACATCATCTGGGCAGCACGAGTATCATCCCCAGAGAATAGACTTAACCATAAGACTGCTCCTAAGTTACTTAACTATCTAATTACTGCTGGTCATTGGTCTCCATTTGAAATGGTATCAATAGGAGTAGAGATAGTTACATCTCGTGCTATAGCTACGCAACTCTTACGGCATAGAAGTTTCAGCTTTCAAGAGTTTAGTCAGAGATACGCTAAGGTTGAAGCGATAGAAGATGTTGAGTTACGGTATCAAGCTACTGAAAATAGGCAGAGTAGCACAGATGTGTGTACTGAAGAGTGGCTAGAAAAAGAAGTTACACGACATTTAAACTGTAGCCAAGATTTATATGCTATGCTATTAAAAGAGGGCATAGCTAAAGAGTGTGCTCGTATGGTATTACCTCTAGCTACTCAGACTACTCTTATAATGCATGGAACCTTACGCTCTTGGATTCATTTCTTAGATCAGCGTTGTGATGGTCATGCACAGAAGGAAGCACAGGAGATAGCTGTAGATATCAGAAGGCAGATAGCGGCAGAGTTTCCTTGGCTGGCTACTGCTAGAGACTGGATTTAATGACTGAAAATAGAATTAATTTTAACACAAGTAGAGATAAAGAAGGAGAATCCTAATGGCTAAAGTTGTAGTAAAGAAAGAAATTATTCTAACTCTCACTCAAGAGGAAGCAGATTGGATTTTAGCACTTTCTCAGAACTACTTTGGTGAGCCTTCTAATGAGACCTCAGATGAGTACAGAATAAGAAAGAGTATATTTGACTCTCTTAACTTAAGTGAGGAGTTTTAATATGCCACCGACTAAAGAAGATTTAGATAAGCTACGCCACGCCCCCACAGTTAAGGAAACTAAGGTAACTAACATGTGGGGCGAGGAAGAGTACCAGCAAAATCCCCAGTACTCCGACCCTAAAATAACTCACCATAAGTATAACCCTAAGCAGTTTAAAATGTTTGGTGAGAATAAGATAGCTTTCGCAAGAGAGCTAGCTACTAACCATCCTGAACTTAATGAGATGATCATAACTAAGCATGGAGTAGGAGAGAATAACTTCGAGTTGTGCTTATGTGAGGTAGCTGCTTACTTTGAGATAGTTCTGGACGGGCAGTATACTGAAGAGGATCTGGAAAGGTTATGTGGGATATTGCTGCAGAAGTTAGTACAAAGCAGGACACCAGTTTTATTTAACTTACCAACACCAAAGGAGATACAGTAATATGAATACCACAGAGACTAGAAGAGTAGGAAATGTATACTATTGTATACTTTGTGGAAAGCCTGCTAAAGAGGAGTCAAGTGGGTCGTGTCATAACAATGACTATGAAGAGTTTTATACTTGTGGCTGTGAAGATGCAGCAGAGATTGGTAAACTGCAGCAAGTAAGTAGTGACGCTATGCATAAGATATTCTTACTAAAGAACTCGATGAAAGCTAAAAAGCAATTAGATGCTATTGAATATCAGTATGAGCTACAGAGATTAAAAAGTAAATTTGGTGTAACAGAGGAGATACAGTAATGGCACGAGATACAAAATCATCATACTATGATGCGGGCGGTATCGAGACACTTGATATCATCAAAGCTAAACTAACGCCTGAGCAGTATAAAGGCTACCTTCTTGGTAATACTATTAAGTATTCCTGCCGCATGATGCATAAGACTCCTAGGAATCCTAGCAGAGATGCAGAGAAAGCAGCTAACTACTCAAAGTGGTTGGCAGAAGAGGTTCAATTACAAGCAGCTAAAAAGAGAGGGCTGTAGACATGGCACTAGTATCAGGCGGAAACAAACTACTTCTAATCCACGCTAAGTATCTGGGAGAGTCATCTTCAGGGCTAGCATTTAAAGCATCTCTATATGATGAGCCAGAATATGATGAGCCAGATATCATAGCTACTATCTGGTGTGCTCATTCAGTGGTTAAAGACGGAGCGGGTAATAAAGTAACTGCTGATTATGGTAATGAGATAACTATTCTCGTACCTCTCTGGCTAGCTGAGAAAGGCAATTTTGATTGTTACTATAAACAGCAGTTACTGGATGAAGAGTATGGAGATGATGAAGAAGAAGTGCCGGATGATTTTGACAGACGATGACTACTGGGGATAAGCCTTCTAACTCCTCCATCTCTTAAACGCAGCAATAGCATTAGGTATATCTTTAAATATCATTCTTGTACCGAACCAAAAGCCTACAATAGTCCAGATGATATTAAGAGTTAAAGGATCAATAGAATCTAACCTTGGCCCTTCCCACCACCCGCACAGCAGACCTAAAGCCCACGTAGAAAATGCTGGTCTCTGTGCCCTACTCCAAGCATCTATTAAGATGTCCAGCCAACTTTCATGTGAAGGTGCAGGAGTGAATCCTTGAGCAGCAGCTTGAGAAGAATCTCCGGCCTTCATATCTTCTACAGACATTTCATGCTTAGAAGTTTCTGACGGAATCCATTTATCTGCAACATCCGATGCTTGCTGTATAACACCTTTACCATTAGAACTAGACCCAAACAATCCTGTTATACCTTTAACTATCATACTTCCTAATCCTATCATATCCTTATCTCCTGCCATTGTGTTTAAGCGAATAATGATTACCATCATTGAAGTGGCCGCCCCAAGAGCATAAAGGATGTAAAGTTTCCCAGTATTCTCCTATGGGTCTATGATCTTCTGTTTTTCTTAGATACACTCCGTCTAGGTATAGACTAATATCTTGAGCCAGTTTTAGTTTGTGGTTAGAGCTAGCGTGACCGTAGCCCATCGCAACTCCCATCTCTCCAAAGACTCTTTCATCTCTCAGGGCATCTCCAAGAGCTGCCTCATATCCTTGCTCATATATAAAGATATATAACTTAGCAAGTAAGATTGGCATAAGTCTTTGTTTCTGGCCTAGTGTTAAATCATCAAATTCTGACATTAGTATCTATCTCCTTCTTACTGTCTTTCTGAGAAATCTCTTAGCTCATACCCACCCATTATCTCCTGCATACTCTTAGAAAATGGACTGTCCAAATTCCTTCTTAGCTCATTAGCTTGGGAGGTATTTGCAGTTTTATTAAGTTGAACCATCCACTGACTAAACTCTTGCTGCTTACCCCCCAGCTTTGCATAGCTTTCAGCAAACGCTTCTATCTGCTCTCTTGTAGGGTTCTGTCCTGCTATCATAGTACTTTTAATAGCCTCTCCCAGTTTATTCCTCTTATCATTATCAGCTAGTGCGTAAGTCTTAAAGCGATATGCTGTATCAATAGCTACAGCTTCACCTAAGGGCT
>Ga0224501_10002628_pt1 | contig 14130 bp, 11 predicted proteins | sample SF_Oct11_sed_USG_4_FD_169105 | JGI IMG/M metagenome (GOLD analysis project Ga0224501, IMG submission 169105) | Sediment microbial communities from San Francisco Bay, California, United States - SF_Oct11_sed_USGS_8_1 | ecosystem: Environmental > Aquatic > Marine > Sediment | place: USA...
GGCCTTGAGGCTCAAGCCTGAGAGATAGGATACGTCACATTACCCCAAATAAGTCTCAGCATAAAAAAAAAGCTTAGAAGGTGGAGTGTTGATCCTGATTGACTCATGGTGCTCCATGCTAAACCGTGGTGCTCCATGCTAAACCGTGATGCTCCATGCTACGCTGTGGTGCTCTATGCTAAATCATGGTGCTCCATGCTAAACCGTGATGCTCCATGCTAAGCTGTGGTGCTCTATGCTAAACCGTGGTGCTCCATGCTAAACAGGTGCAGGTGGAGTGGCAACACCCAAGTGCAGTGTATTGCGTACTCAGATTCCGTGTCAAAGACTGCTAAGATTTTCACACGGAACCTAATACGCCTCATCAACAGATAGACATATAAGTGAAGCATTTGGATTTTTGTTCATAACCTTTGAATGGGTGGTCTGATTGAGAAATAATTTCACAGGTGTCATTCTGACACATGTAGACACCTCTCAGCCAATTTTCAGCAAAAGCAGAAAGATAATAAAACAGCCTATAGTTGTCAATGCCACAGTGGGCCCCATAATTAGTCAACTCAACTGCGCATGATGAATCATGGACCACAAATCCCATAAAGGCATACCAATACCAGGTACCATCCTTGACTCTCTAATCAAAATCCAGATACCATCACTGACTCTCTAATCAAAATCCGGATACCATCACTGACTGTCCAATCAAAATCCAGATACCATCACCGACTGTTCGAGATCCACACGGAGCTTAAGTATCCCTTTAAAGTGCTAGGGACATTTTAAACCTGCCCTCGCGGAACTATTCTATCTCCTGTGCAGTAGGAGCTTGCTCAGCGTCTGCTGCCTCAAATGCGTGGCAAGGAATGTCCTAAAGCGATGGTGGGCGGGGCTTAGCTTTATGCCTAAACAGAAAATGAAGCTGTTTTTGCTGTTTTACCAATTTGTTCAAAAATTCACTCAATGTGCAGTATATTCGTGATATATAAACCACCTTTTGTGAATTTTTGATGAGAATACAAAATATGAAAACAGCATGGCCGCCGATTGATCTCGCTTAGCAAGGCACCGGTTACATCGATCGTTTGCCGTTAGCGAGGGCTATTGCGTACAAACTGTCACCGATATGAATGAGCAATAAACTATCTAATAGGTAAGCACAAGAATTGCATTGCCCTAGCCATCAGCATCATGAAGGCCTGCCTGTCAGTGGTAGCAAAAACATCGCTAGTTTGCTAAGTCAACAACTTTTCACCGAAGAGTTTAAAGAGTTTGACTCTCGCCCGCCGTGCTTTTACTGACTGTCTTATGTAAATCTAAGGCAAACTCTTCTACACTTAACTAAGCAGGTGTAGGGACAGTTAAGTGTTGTGCATCTTCTAATTAACCCATCAATTCATTGCTATTCATTGAAATCGCCAGTCGTGACAAAAATGCAGTCATTAAGATTTTTACAAAGCAAAACCACAACATTGGAAGCAGATTTAACCGATTGTACAATCAGCTCTTTTGTTCAAGAAAGATACACCTGCAGGAGTTCTTAACTGAGCGAAAACTATGTTATTCTAATATTCGTTAACATTAGTTACACATAAACAATTGACCTCATTTACGAGTGAAAATGACCTTGAAAACCTCATTAATGTTCATTTCTTATGATCTCATAAATAGCAGTACAAAGAAATAAATGTGTCAGCCTGTATCAATTCATTGACAACACTTAACCTGTTTAAGTTTCCAGTCTTCATTATTTATCATGAACCAGCCTGGACTGTTTACAAGGACTTTCGATCTTGATTTGTGCTCTGTTTTTCCTTCTCTTTTTTTCATTGCTGTTTCTTCATGGACCTTGATGTACAAAAGACCCTCTGGTCTTATTAAGTTATCCATGTAAAATAAAATTATCCTATCCTATCCTATCCTATCCTATCCTATCCTATCCTATCCTATCCTATCCTATCCTATCCTATCCTATCCTATCCTATCCTATCCTATCCTATAAAGGATCACTGATCAACTTGGCTGTTGTTGCTAGAAGCATCTTTATGTCTCTACACCAGTGAGATGAAGTGAGTTTATGTCACTGCCTACACAATGCTTCCCATCTATAACTTTTATAGACTGCGGAGAATAAACAGGATTTAAGCAAAGTAGACAGATTAAATACATCATTTTATGGCTACTCTCTATACCTCAGAGTGAACTTTAAAAGATTGCGTTGGGACAACAAGAACGCATCATAACAAAAATCCTAACTGTGGCTTATGAAACTTCATCACTCATAAACCAACTGATACAATTCCAAGTTGAACAGTACATTTATGTTTATCATTGTCCTTGGTATTACTTCAAGTTTAAAGTCTAGAGATACTTTAGCCATCATCAAAGTCTATAGAATAGACTAAACACAGCCAAAAGAAGACTCGTCCTTTAACGCGCGTTCACATGATAATCTACGAGTCTATTTCCTCCGATAGGGAGTGAGTGAAACCGCCTGCACAACACAGCTGTGACACTGTGACACTGTAACACTGTGACACTGTAACACTGTGACACTGTGACACTGTAACACTGTAACACTGTAACACTGTGACACTGTAACACTGTAACACTGTGACACTGTAACACTGTGACACTGTGACACTGTAACACTGTGACACTGTAACACTGGTATCCATGGGGGAGTTCTCCTCCTTCATTATAAACCCTTGCGACCTCTTCTCTGCATCTCTGTAGTATTGATATGGCTCCATATTTATATTATTTTAGGTGGAAGCATCCTCTATAACAAAATACATAGAAGTGAAGTGATGGCAAACAGGATAGAGTAGGCAGTGTCACTGGAATAGGGTGCCATGCCAATGACATTCACTTACTCAAACACCGGGTTTCCATGGGTTTTCCAGGGTTTCCCACTGGGTTTCCATAAAGTACGGATAAACATCCGGTGCGAACCATGGAAACGAGAGTAGTTTGCTCTCGTTGAAACTCATTAGGCACGAACGGGGCTATCCGCACTCAGTGGTAGTTCGCACCATGCAAACACCTAGTTCGCACCGGTCTGCGCCATTCAAAGAAGTCTTTTGGTTTGGGAGGTAGAATTTGGTCTTTACGGCTGCTAAATTTTAGCGTAAGTGGGTACAAGAAAATAATTTTATAAAAGTTTATGCTGAATTAAAGACTTGGTAGACTAAACTCTGCCTCACCCTGATCGCTGGTCAGGATACGAGGAATACGAGAATAAGGAATTATAGAGTGAAAAGCTCACACGCATGATCAGAGTTCATCTTGGCGGAGGTTTGAAGCCACGTTCATGCGGTGGCAAGCTCAGTGCTCTATCACTGAGCTATCCTAACTAACCCCTGGGCCTCCAGCCACTGAATTATCCCATTATTCCTATCATCGGGTGAATAACTCGATGCTTATAGATATGCAGAACTTGTTTATAGGCATAGGTACAGTCTCTATTATTAGAGACCCCAATGAGCTCTACTGTGATAAATACAGAAAAACATGCATAATCAGTGGCGGCAACCTATAGCGTCGGCTGTCGTGCGACGCCCATTAGATCCCACAACGAACTACCTGACCAACCAAGCAATCAACTAACTAACCAGTAACTTCTTATATGTGTCATAAGTGACTAATCAAATTAATGCTAGCAAGCTGTAGTGATGGGCCGTTTTACGGTGATTATAAAACCATTTGGTTCCCTCTCCACAATACTCATAACTAGGTTGCTTATCACAATCATGATCACTGACCAAGACACTGATTCCAAATATTTTTGTGCCTGTCACTAATAATGAACTTTAAATTCTCACCTGTTGGCGATTCTGCCGGAGTTTGCTATTGTCACACCAAGTTTCCTTTATGGTATGAGACGCAGTCCCAGGATGGTATAGGATGAACTGTCGCTAATTTCAGTGCTGCCGGCTGATCCTGGTTCAGCTTTAGATCAAAGTAAAACTGTCCTTTCATAACCTTATCATACCTCCTCAGTTTAACGCAGCACAGAATCGTGAGCATCCCAATAGCTGACAGCGTCAGAGCAAATAACAGCAACCAATACCATTCCACATGCTTCATATACAGTCCGAAAGATGATGTCGTTATGCCGGTGTCTGTTTCGATGTTTAGTAAGTAATCACCATAGAAATTAGTAGAAACAACTCTACTTTCCTCCATGATGACTGAGTATCACTTGTTGAGTGTTCTCTAATCTGAAGTCAATCTCAAACTAAACAAACATTGCCGCCTCTATAGAGCTAGACGAGCTAGACTCGCAGATGTTCCTTTGTGCGGTTTCTTCTTAGAAAAAAGACAATGGGATTTCCAGTCAAAACAGTGCATTAGTCGGTGATTCTGTCAAATTAAACTCTGAACATTCTTTAGAATTTGGTATAACAAAAGACAATGGAATGGGCAAATTTTACAAGATAATCACAGGGTTTAGGTTTCACGCTCCGAAATGATGAAAGCGTTGAGTATAGGTGTCATCTAACTTGAAATTACAAGGAGCTTAACAAGGATCAACCGCCTGTCATATGCCAACAGAGCCATGTAGTCATTTATTGGTATCCTGACAAGTGTCAGAGGTTTGCAGGTACCCTAACCAGTGTCAGAGGTTTGCAGGTACCCTGACCAGTGTCAGGGGCTTGCAGCTAGCTCAGCCGGTATCGGCAATCGGTTAGCTCGAGCCAATTAAGTCCGTTATCTCGGTATAATCTTTGCCATCAATCGCAGAAGTTTTAAAATAAAAAGAGAGACTATTTATCAAAATAAATATATTTATTTTGTACAGTAATTGAGCAAAACATCAGGTACATTAGTTGTCTGTTAACAGTACATATGTTATATAAATTAAATATAATGGCAATCAATCACAATGAGTGGAGTACCACAGAGCTGCCCCTATGCACCGCTCTGTGGGTGGGCAGAAATGCAGTCTATTTATAGCACAAAATTCAATTGTCTGACTAGTAGGAATATAGTAGTAGTACTACTAGTAGGAATATAGTAGTAGTACTACTAGTAGGAATATAGTAGTACTACTAGTAGGAATATACTTATAGTAATAGGCGGTTAGTTTCCGCTCAATGGAAAACAAAAACAAAAACATCTCTAGCTGATCATTCAGCAAATGCTAACTGAAATGAAGCATACGGACAGGTGTATTTCAGTTGATTTAGAATAGAAATGAATACATTACTCTCCGTTTACTACACGCTATGATTTTCAGTAGATGTTGCACTATTAGCACGTGCAAATTTCCTGACCAGCTGAGTCATCTGCGAGCTCCCGTACTTTAGAAGGCAAGAAAAAACAGAAAACAGACATGCAGAGAAAAAACCTTTTAGTACGAAGCTTGGCTTGAGTTGTTCGCACCATTTAAAGCATAACAATAAGCTGCGAGTCTAACTCTGCTATTTTACTGGCCGTATCTTGAAGAAATCATTCAGATCTTTTTGAATTGCCATGTCTGAGTACTTGGCTACTAATTTCTTGCTGTGTGGCTGTCGTTTATTTTCAATCGGTTGTAGGATTGAGTCCGAACTTCCACCGTCAAGATATTGATCTGAACTATATAGAGCGGCCATCTTACGGCCATTGTTATAGTTTAAATACGAGTGAATGGTACTAAAAACGGGTCGCGGTCCAGGAATTTGAGTCATCGACCGCATGGCATACAGCCTTTCCCTCGGCGATCTTGAAGTGGATTTGGCGGAAGGATTTAGTTTTGTCATCGAGTCTGAAGTGTGGAGTTGTAGCGTAATAGTTTTTGTCTTTTGTGAATCGACGCAAAGATCTGAGAAATCTTCTCCCCCAACTCTCGGTCCAACCGGAAGGAAGAAGTTATTTTTCTTTACTCTATGGTGCCTAAAAAAAGAGAGTGAAATCTTATGCCTGCTTCAAACAGCCGGATCTGTAGGTGCACCTTCAGCACGGCATGCTGAACTTCAAAGGTGGTGTGTCCAGCGGGCGTGCTCACGCTTTGATGAAGCTAAAATGGACGCGCTACATCAACTGGCAAGAAAGGACGACTCCACATAAAAAGCTCAACATGCCATATTTGTATACCGAGTTGTCCTCTTCTTTTGAAAATTGTTACCAATCCCATTAAACACCATTCCTATCGCGAGTTGGGCCGAATAGCATGGCATCGGTATCATAACATGTGTCTCACTAACGAGGTAGCTCTGTGGTTCGGTGCAGGACTAGCAGCTGTGAAGACCTGGGTTTGAATCGCGGTCATGATGGGCCACCGTTGTAATAATGGGCCTCTCACAAACATATAAACCTTCACTCAAACGATTTGAGATATTCGGAGCCGAGTTTGTGTTTGTGCTGAATGCTGATTGGCCAGTTGGCCCTCAAGTATTGAATGAAGATGTACTTTGTAAAGATATTAAGACTCCCACATCTACTGATACTTAATACCCCTTCCTTGTTTTCTTCCTGATAATCAGTCATGTAGTGTACGTATCATCATATAACAAACGAGCGAGTAAGTAAGTACAAACAAGTAAGTACAAACTCTACTGAGACACTAGTACTACTACTACCTTCTAATACTAACTTAGATAACTTATACTAAGGTACAACTTAGTAACCACATGGTCAAACAAACCATAGACCAATCAGAATGAATCCCAAGCATGAACTCGGGTCCAGATATCCTAAATTAGCTCTTACAGCTCCATCAAGTTTCAGGCTAAGGAGATTCAACAAATAGGAAAACCAAAACTATAGACATGATGACATTGGCTCTATGTATACTTATGTCCCATTCATTGGCCTCCCTATAGTTTTCTGGCTTACGATCGACCCCCCTCATGACCAGCACCACTGACTTGCATTCATGGCAATCAACAATTCCAAAGTTTAAAGAGTTAACTCTCTAAGTTTCTATTACAAATTACTTTTCCTTGGTTTTTGTCAAAGAGCAGACAATTCCACGTTAACTCTGGACTATGCCTGCCGAATAATGGTTGTTAACAAACTTGGAGTCATCAACCCTTACTATGTAGTGTTGCTTTGTTTTGGGCATCAAATAACGTATTGCTTGGTGTACCTTGTTATTGACTGACCGACCCGCGACTGGTTGATTGACTGGCTCAGTCGTTGACTACCCAACACTATATTTTGTATCCAGGTCGTAAACTAAAGCTCACTATACTAGTTAGTGAGCCCTTATGACAAACCAGAAAGTGGATGCAGGTTGTATAGTGACATCAAGGGAGGGACTAACAACTGAGCCTGGGAATCCCCTTTCGCGCGCGCTATGTGCGTCTCGAATACGGAGTTATCTTCGCATGCTTAATCAGATGCAAGTTGCGGTTGTTTACATCGCTGATTACACTCGCAGTATGTTTCCGTTCAGTTAATCTTCCAGCTGATAGCTTTCTTAATGACTTATATGTTCCTTTTGGTATTTTACTGAATCTTTGCTGCTAACTATTCACTAGTGCACCAGTGGCGAGTCGCGAGTGAGACTGCTTCGTTATATCTGTTAGTCTGGTATGGTGAATCATTCAACGCGGTCTGATAACGGATGCTTTACCTAACCTAGATAACTTGACTCGCTATATCATAGGCTAGATAATTCTCTCAAAAGCCATCAAAGTTAGGAGTAGTTTTCTGACTTGAATTATCATGATACTATAAATATCTTTTTAGACTTCCAGACAAATGATATGACTCTAACATATTATACAAGAATTGTTCATTTTTAGTCAACCGTTGAATAGAAAACTGAGCACAAAAACAGCGGATATTTATGGGAAATGTGGCCTAAAATTTGAATTTCGCGGCCTTGTAGAGCAAACAACTGTTCTGATTGCTCAGTTCTCCTTAGAACTCTGGCCAATCGAACATTGGCTTTAGTCTGGACTACTATCTATTGGCTAACTTTACTTTTCAGTCTATAACCCGGTCACAAAACTTGCGTAAAGGTGTATTTGTAACTACTAACTTAGTTAGCCATTTTGTCATCTTATCTGAGTATTTATCAATCAATTGTTACACCTCAGGCAAGGTAACTATGTTCTTGTCATCTCATGGGTAAAATATACAAAGTTGGGAATAGATGCACGGTGTGGTGCTTGATGCAAAATGACCATGTTTTGCCATGTTAATTAGATTAAGGCCATTTGCCTGAACACTCATAGCTGTAACCAGCTGGCGCTCTGATTGGTCAATTAGGGGATTCCCAGGCTCAAGTGTTAGTCCCTTCCTATATGTCACTGGTCTGTATAAACTCTTAGCTGATATTGTGAAGCTGCTGAGTTAGACATTTTGTTTTTCATTGGTTAGGGCTCAGCTTGGAGCACCACAAGGTGGTCGGTCGGTATCGCAAAGATTATACCAAGAGAGGCCATGAGGCCTATTTTATGAATGTTGCAGTTCAGTCTTCGTAGGGGCTCTAGATACAGGGGTCTATGATGTTGTATCACTTTACGCGATTCACGTTGTAGCTAGATCGTACATAATGTCAACGTCTTAATGCCGTCTGATCGAAACTGGAATATGTTGCTATGGATAAGAGCAGGTTTGCTTTTACATGCAAAGAGCTTGTAATATATACATGTTTGAACAACAGAACTAACCACAGTTGAGTTGCACATCAAGATGAGGGCTCTAAGCCCCTACAAGACCCAGCCCATGCGCACTGATCGATTAACCGGGCCAGTTTGCATTCTCATACAAACTAAAGATCGTGACATATCTTGGTATAATCTTTATGGTTATACCTCATCGTGAGGATTGTCTTTTGAGCTAAGCTAAATTTGATGAACTCACGCTTACAGCAGGAGCCCGCCATAATTAACCGAGATTCGAACCCAAATTATGAGGTAGCAAACCTGACACTCTACTGATGACTTGGCTTATTAACACCTTCTGCGTTCTTGATAAGTCTGTCATGATTTCTCGGTGGGAGAATGAATGTACCTCACTGTCTGTCCTCTCCTTGGCCCGGTCATGAAAGCTCAGTGGGAGAATGAATGACTCTCCCTGTCTGTCCTCCCTGTGGCCCGGGTTCAATTCCCAGCCACGGCGGAGTATTTCAAGGGATTTTTCTCTGGCTGATCATACTCTGCCAACCCGTCCTGAGCCAGCGTGGCAGAAAATGACACAATCTCCCCTCAACGACACCTCACAACCTGTGGACAGCGCGGAGGAAGGCCGAAGTTGGACAGATAATGGTTGCAAAATGTATTCTTGATGTCGACTGAGCAATTGATTGACTGACTAACCTGCTGTCTATATTCTCCAGTTCTGACCAGATGCTCTCTGATGGTTGGTCATTACCTGTGTGTTCCTCATCCAACTCCCCTATGTACTGTTCATCAGGTAAACTGGTACTCTTAGATCTAAAACAATCAGAGCATCATGCTGTTTGGTACATGTATTGGCCGTCCTATATTGCCACGGCCTCTTGAACCTGAGACTATTTGGAAGGGTAACGGATGGAATTTATATGAGGGATTTATTCTCATAGCGGGTGCCTAGTATGAATACCACTTAAAGGAATACTTAAGTTCAGTAGGATCTCGGTTGAACAGTCAGTCATGGTATCTGGATTTTGATTGGACAGTCAGCGATGGTATCTGGATTTTGATTGGACAGTCAGTGATGGTATTGTTTATGTCTTTCTGAGGTTTGTGGTTCATGATTGGTCATGTGCAGCTGAGTTGACTAATTATGGGGGCCCCACTGGGGCATAGACAATTATAGACTGTTTAAGTATCTTTCTAAAAATTGGCTGAAAGGTGTTTAAGTATATCAGGATGACACCTGTGAAATCATTTCTCAATCAGACCACTTATTCACCAGTTATGATCAAAAGTGCAAATGCTCTATATATGCCTATCATTGAATGAGGGTTATTAGGTTCCTATGAAGATGTTAGCAGCCTCTGACACGGAGTCTGATTATGCAACACGCTGCACTTGGGTGTTGGTCACTCCACCTGTACAGGTGAGAACAGTGCGTGTATAACAGGTCTCCAGAAAGAGATCAATATAAAAGGGCATGTTAAAATCTTAAGTAGTTCTTTAAATCTTTTAGTTGATCTTTCAACCATTGAGCTATCCCAGACTTCCTATCTCTATCTAAAGCGAGTGAAGGAAGTGGGATGGTTCTAATCAGATGGATATGGTCAAGGCTAGAACTGAAGATACTCCAATTTTTAACAATTAAAGTGCATTCAGACTAGACGGATTATCCGGTCGGTAAGCCCTACCAGCCAGGTAATCCATGTAGTCTGAATGCGCCTTCAGTCTAGCCACTGCGTTAGCCCACTATGCTTAATGTTTTCGGTCTGTACGATTATTTTCAATTCCATAAATAGCACCACTGTGGCCACCTGTTTGCTTCCAACATTATTTACATGCTCAAAAGGCTGCCTCATGGCCATCAGGTAAGTGGTTGTTAAAGAGCTAACTTGTACCGTCAACGATGTGACTGAGTTGAGGCGCCACTCTTCCTCACTGCCTTTACCTTCCCCATCTCTGAAGAGAGTCAGGTACCCATTTACTGCTGGATGAACGGAGAGAGTTATTGAAAAATCCGTAACTCGAGTGTGTTTTGAACCTGGGGCCTTCGGGTGAGCGCTCTAACCACTCAGTCACAGTGCTTGAATTCTATCATTTTATTACTAACCTGAGTTGATGAGAGAAACCTGGTCCTTCTATATGGAGAATAGGCAGAGCTACTGACACAGCTGAATGCTGAGCTGGCCGGGAACTATGCAGAGGACCAATCTCGCTCTTAGCTTTGGGAGGTAGGAATAGCTTCATGCCATTCTTGGGTTTTCCCGCCGAATCGATTAGACCGAAGTTCTCAACATTGGATTTATCTTCCATGAAGTCTGTAGAGAGTGTGACGGTGTCTGAGAGCTAAAATCAAACACAAATACTGCTACTCTAGGTGTTTTGGTTTGAATAATTTATGATACTTTATCGCAGATTGATAAAAGGCCAGGCAAGGCCAAGCAAGGCCAAGCAAGGCCAGGCAAGGCCAAGCAAGACCAGGCAAGACCAGGCAAGACCAGGCAAGGCCAGGCAAGGCCAGGCAAGGCCAAGCAAGGCCAAGCAAGGCCAGGCAAGGCCAAGCAAGGCCAAGCAAGGCCAGGCAAAGCCAAGCAAGGCCAGGCAAGGCCAGGCAAGGCCAGGCAAGGCCAGGCAAGGCCAGGCAAGACCAGGCAAGGCCAGGCAAGGCCAAGCAAGGCCAAGCAAGGCCAAGCAAGGCCAGGCGAGGCCAGGCGAGGCCAGGCAAGGCCAAGCAAGGCCAATCAAGGCCAGGCAAGGCCAGGCAAGGCCAGGCAAGGCCAGGCAAGGCCAGGCAAGGCCAGGCAAGGCCAGGCAAGGCCAAGCAAGGCCAGGCAAGGCCAAGCAAGGCCAGGCAAGACCAAGCAAGACCAGGCAAGACCAGGCAAGGCCAGGCAAGGCCAGGCAAGACCAGGCAAGGCCAAGCAAGACCAACAACACACATGGGAAAGATCAAGAAACTACATTGCTCATGAGACAGACGACTCCAGATTCGCATCCACAATAAAAGTACATAGAATATTTATCCGTCATTTAAATTTCTAAATACTATTTAATGCGTGAGATCAAAGCAATGGCCGAGATATACATACGGGCCATACATATGGGCCAAATAGAAAAAAATGGGATCTAATTATTAAAACTTAGTAACCTAATGATCTTTACTCCCTCATAACATCGAGTAGAACTCGAAAGTGAAAGTAATATTGGAGGAAACTGAAGTTATAGGAAGTGCTTTGCTGGGTTTTCCCTAATGGAGGTAGGTGCGTTCGGGGCTCTATCATTGCACAATGATGGCACTAACGCTCGCTGAGAGAGGTGAAAAACTGCGTTCTGACACCCTATTTCCATACTTTTGTTGCACATTTTCTTTATTCAGACTTGTGCAACAAGCCTAAATTCACCTGCAAGAGGTTTTTTCAAACATCGGCACGTAAGCCGAGAAATCAACGCAAATACCAACAGCTCTGCGTTATTTCTTTATCTTGAGGCCAATCCTGTTACGTAGAAGGTCTGAAATTGCATCACCGAGGGCTCTAAGTATGCACATTGGATAGGGCTATATCTAAGCTTCCATTTGAGCTGGGTATTGGGGCCATTTGTTCATGGTAGGCTTCAGATATCGAAAATTAGTGAAGACAATTTTTGTCCACGGCATAGTCCCTTCAGTTCTCCTAGGCGCTATTCATTTGGCTCCTTGCGCAATCCATGTATTTTTGCGTTTGCACGGGTTGACCTTCACGGGTTGACCTTCATGCACTCACCTGCAAATTCTGTTGTTTATTCTGACACTTTTTGCCCTCTATCATAAAAGTGGGACTGGTGTTTCTGTCGGCCCGAGTGAGACTCCTGCGAATGAATTCATAACGTCGCAGCTAAAAAATATAAATCCCATGATTAATCAGTCTCCTGCATCTTTAGGGATTTTTGTTACATATATTAGGCTGTAATTATATTGTCAGAGAACAGCCGTGGCTTAGCGATAGAATACACGATTGCGCGTGGAGGGTTCAAATCCCAGAAAAGACAATGGCGGTGGCAGGAAGGGTATCCGACCTTAATTCGCTCCTGAACTCCAACAAAAGTCTCCCTGTTAACCCGGAGCAAACCCTACGACCCCATACAGGGATCAATAACGTGGAGTATAAACTGATCTCGGTGCCTCTCATGATAATATCAATAGCGGTGTACATAGGTTATGTGGAGATAACCTCATGACCCCATACACGGAATATTTGGACTAGAAAATAGACCAAAAAATGACATTAAATTGTAAAGTTTGTTCTGGTTTTCACAGCTGTCCAGGACTGTCAAATGGACTCTGTTTACCAGACCAATGTCTTCGATTAATGCTTTCTTCTTTTCATGGACCTTAATGTAAAAAAGACTTCTAGTCCTATTTAGGCTATCCATGTAAAATAAAACTATCCAATCAAAATCCAATCAAGTCCTCAGCCAATGGCCATGCAGCGATATGATAGTTAACCAGCTAATTGGTACTGACAATGGTGTCGCTGAGGTGGGGCGCCACTCCTCTTCCTCACTGCATTCACCGCCATCAGTCCTGAAGAGAGTTGTATACCCATTTCCAACTGAGTGAGCAGGAAGAATTTAAAAAAATTCCCACGCAAAAGCCGGCTTGAACCGAGGCTCTCCTATAGTAGTACTGAGGGCCAGTCGTTTTAAATTTAATGTTGTAGTGAGATTACAAAATAAGAGAAAATTAGTTTACCAAAACTCGGCATCGTTTATTTCCTGTGTGTGTTATATATTGTATTATAGCCCTAATGAGCATAAAGCCCTTTTAATCTTTCTATTGATAGTGCAATTCAAAGTCACACTAAATCATTCACTCGCGACTCAAAAGACTAGAGCGGCTGACTGGATGATGTCCTTATACCAACGCTTAGGTTCCACTTATCCGATTAAAGTTTTGTCGACAATCACTCGATTGTTTCAGGTTTTCGATAAGCTGGGGATAAGAGTTATGCCTGAAGGCAAAGTAACTCACAGGGGGCCCACGCCACTAACTCATGCATATTAAACTCCTGCCACTCATTACAGAAACGGATCCATTGACTCTTGCCACTGCACGTAGGTGGAAAATAGTTTAAACTGCTTCTTTGATATTGGACAGTTTTTATGCTTGAACAAAACTATTACAAAAGATATCAATATTTCCAAAGTAAACAATTTCACCGCTCTGTTTTATCGTACTCTCAAGTTGTCAGATTTTCACACCCTGGACCATTGTCACACCATCACCTCATGCATGGGATGTACGCCGTCCCATGCATGGCCCAACTGTCACACCATCACACCATCACGCCGTCACACCGTTCGGCTTCCTCTCGCATCATCACACTGTCATACCTTCCTGCATCACACTGTCACACTATCACAGCATCACACTGTCACACCGTAACACCATCACACTGCCACACTATCACACCATCACACTCTCATACCATCACACTATCACACCATCACACTGTCACATTATCACACTGTCATACCATCACACTGTCATGCCATCACACTGTCACATCATCACACTGTCACATTATCACACTGTCATACC
>Ga0224501_10002629_pt1 | contig 14130 bp, 5 predicted proteins | sample SF_Oct11_sed_USG_4_FD_169105 | JGI IMG/M metagenome (GOLD analysis project Ga0224501, IMG submission 169105) | Sediment microbial communities from San Francisco Bay, California, United States - SF_Oct11_sed_USGS_8_1 | ecosystem: Environmental > Aquatic > Marine > Sediment | place: USA...
GTCTATTTGGCTGCATCTAACATACCATTTTCTCTAAACAACTATTGACTTGTATTTCATAAAATTTTAAGTGAAAGGTCACTATGTGATCAGTAGCTAAAAGAGAGAAAGAGAAGGTAACTCTTTGGTGGCATTTATCCACGCCGTCTGACTATAGATCTATGATATCCTTTATCTGTAAATTGTTGGCGCATGATTGGAATGCTTTCTCAGTCAGGATATAAGACTCGGTAGACTAGTTTTCTGTCACTATTAGTTATGGAGCTCTCACACTGGAACTGTTCATACTAATCGTCCTTTTTGAAACTGTTACCACTGCTAGCAGAGCTAAGTTTCATCATAAATAGTACTAATATGTGATTTTACTGGCTAAATAATTATGCATCAGCACTGAATTGCCCCCTATTGTCCCCCCTGCCAAATCGGAGAGCTTGTATACCACACAATGCTACGTTTTCTGATTGAAACCATGGAGTTATCCTCTACATAATTCAAACCTCCTTTCTTATAGGAGGATTACCAAAACGAGGACCCTCAGCGAAAGTGGCCATCAATAAACAAAGGTTTAATATCGCTCTAACTAAAAAGAAAGCGCAGCGCTTTCTACAACAGCTTAGAACACCTAGTTATGCCGATCTCAATTTTACTAAGAATGTGAGTAATTTCTTCCTCCATATTATACAAGAATCATAAGTTGTTTTTTTCTATCTATCGGGCACTTGTCCATCCTATTTAATGGACCTCCTAAGCCTGAGGCAGTAGGAGCTGGAAATTATATGAGAAGCTCATTCTCACAGTGGTGGCTCAGTATTATTTGAACTCCGGATTTCTCGAGCTTGAGCCCTCTAGACATTGAGCAATAGACAATCGACCTTAATACCCTGGGTTCAATTTTGTTAACTCATTGCTGATTGGGCAGTGGCTTGCCATCTATCTCAACTATCTTCATTTGGCCAGGGTGGGGGTTAGCCAGTCAGTACCAGCCAGCACTCAGTACCTGTCCCAGGCCTTTTGCACGGAGACAACATTTCATAGGTCCATAAAATGGCAAAGTATGGGAATTCAATAGATAAAGTAGAGTAGTGATGGATAACTCTCTTTCTATATATATAAACCAACCGAGATGAGGCCAGGTGGCCTGCGGGGGGGGGGGTAAATCAAGAGTTCCCTGATGTAATGATGCAGTGACCTTCATGTGACTGAATGATGTAACCGTCTATAGTTTGGGGGCAGTCTCCATCTTAATGAGAATTTCTAATTACGCTTATTCATACATTCATACATCTCATTCATGTATCAAATAATAATAAGGGATATCAATCTTGTATTTTTAATTTTATCATGTCATCCTTATCTTTCATTTGAGATATAGGTGGGTTTAATTATAAGACCTCTCTGTCCTCACATTATGATAGGCATTCTATTCCGTATTTGTCTAACATTGCTCATCTGATTGCGTAAATGTGTTTCGTCTCTCTCGGAGAGTTTGGTATCAGGCAACATCAGTTATTTGACTTGTGTAGGCAGGCATAAGCAGGCATTCATAATATAATGTAGAGTTCGTTTTTCTTTTTGAAACACAGAGCCGGTAAGTTGGGTCTTGTTAGTCTTTTGCATGTAGGCATTTAGCCGCTAGACATCCATATGTCATTACATTACTGTTTTGTCAAATTCTGACTTTATTTTCTCTTCGGTCAGCGACTGCTTCGGTCCATACCGGGTTCTTCACATTATTATTCTCTGTGCGTGGATATGGTGCTTCCACTCTGGTCAACAGGAAGGATTAGTTGGAGCTCAGTAGCGAATTAAGTCCTTCCTGCCAGTGCCATTGACAAGTCTGGAATTCGAACTCACAACCCACTGCGCCCATTCTAACCACTAAATCATGGTTACTCTGAAGTCTCACTCCATGGTGCATGTACTCTTGCGCATAGTTCTAGTTCCTGTACAGTTCTTTTAGCGGTGTATGTTGTAGTTTTATCAGTCGTCATGTGATTTCTTGAAAGTACATGTAGTATTAGTATAGTAGAAACAACTCGAGATGATTCTATATCTTGCACCTTCTGTTTAGTAAATTCTTTGAGGTAGACTTAATAAAAATCACAACTTATCCTTTTTATGGCCCACTCTATAAGCACTGATGATACAACATTTTTTGCTCTGGTTGGTCTAATTTTCCCCATGGGTTTTATGTGCGTGCATGAGTAAAATTTCAGCATAACTCGGTCATTTTAGGCTGCTGAGTTGTGCTTTGATGAGTCAGTGAACCCATCCAATCCTCACAAAAATCAAAAGGAGAGGCTGATACAGCAATATAATCTCTGGAATGGTACAGACGTCAATAAAATGTCTCTACCAAAGATAAACCAATCCAAAGAAATAATTATCACAGAGAAGGCCTCACCAACCGCTGGTCAGTACCAGGATCTTTATACTCCAAGCAACTTTCACAACATTGGGTGAAAAGTTGCACAGCAAAGGGTCATGATCACACTTACTTGCAACAATGTTGTACAACTGTTCTTTCTCTCTTGCGACACGATGAAGTTGCACCTGCGTGTTGTTACAAAATGCTTTCACATAATTGTGTATTAGCCTACCTGATTTTACCTACTTTACTAAAATTTCAATCAGTCATTACCTATAGGCTATATTGCACAGTATTTTACATGGAAAGATCTCCCGAGATTAGTCGTATAAAAGATATAAGTCATTTCATCTTTGTTCCAACAATTTGTTGATTGCCCATGCAAACTTAACTGTTATACACATGTTTCTTGTAGCTACTCTCGCCTCTGTGGATAACCCAGCACTGAGGAGAATGGGTGTGGTAAGCATTGTTTTTTTTGGTATTTGATTAAGATTCTTTCTGAGGCCGTGACTTTAACTGGAATCATTTGTTGATGAATTTCAACTCATTCGGCATAAAACATGTTATGTTTATTTGTCTGGCCATTGACTGATCGCCTGTTTGGTTTTTCACCGGGCAGCACCAAACCGGCTAGCCCCCAACCAATGTTATAATTTTATGTTATTCTATGTTATGAGGTTCTGCTTTTCTTAGAATTTCCATCTTCTGGCTATCAGTTACATGGGTCATAGAGGATATGGAAGGACTATGATTGAGTCGCTTACTTTTAATTGGGAATAGAGACCACTCAAAATAATCTGATCATCAATTATGTCTTTTACAGAGTATGAAAGGACATCACATCTCCTTCCCAAAAATATCATCCAGTAGATCTAGTCATATCTACAGCAAGGCCTCTAAGGTGGACAACAAGAGATACATGGCAAGGTATGAATATACTCTATAACTAACAAGGGTTAACGGGATAGCTTAGTGGTGGAGCGCTGAAAATCTTGGTTCGAATCCAGGTCATGGTGGGCCACCATTGTGAGTGTGAGGTCCTCACATTTATCCTTGTTCCAACAGGCCTCAGGCTTAGTAGGTCTATTAAATAGTGTCCAAGAAAAGAAAGCAAAAAGCTTGGAGTTCATGACAGGCGGAGGGGGGGATATAGTGGAATAATGGAGTGGGGAATGGCCAAATACCTTGTTTTTTTTGTCAAAAAGTGATTCGTGAAGCCAGTTTTGAAGTTTAATAAAGGAGATTCACCCATATAGAGTTACCCTCCATTTGGGGCACACAGGTGTAAGTAGAAACTCTCTTCAGGAACCGCTAAGTCAATCATACTCCGCACAATTTCTGCACTATTTCTGATAGCTCTTCTGCCATGGAGATATAAAAATATTACTGATATCGTCTCATTGCAGGTCATTTTCAGATTACTCGAATGACGCTATGGATAAACTCATCTCAGGTAAATGAGTGAATTTTGCCATTAGGATATCCAAAGATAGGGGCCCTACCCATTTGTATTATCAGCTGCATGAATAGACACATTGCACTTCCACATGCAGTTGCTCACCCAGTCGCCCACGCATTTTTAGTTGGAGAATTTCATTAAAACTGCATATACAACAATTGGTACTGTTGAAACATCTTTCTATTCTAAGAAAAGAGTCTATCATCTCAATCACAGATATTATATATTTACGTTAATACATATATTTATATTTGTACATGTATCTACATTAACATGCATACTAATATGATGACTTCCCAGTATCTTTTTTTGTATTTTAGCCATGAAGGGTTTATTATAAGCCACAGCATATCATGCCACACTACGCGAAGAGACAGACCAGAGAACAAGGTGCCTCTGACCATTATCACATGCACTTTTCCTAGTGAAAAGAGAGGAAAACTCGGAGGATTAAACATTTCAGCTTGATTGCTGCCTCACTGCACTTAACCGGTTTTTATTTATTTGTATATATCTATTAAACGTCTGCAAATATTTTTTTACTTAATACATAACTCCATTACGCAGTCACAAGAGTATCAAGTTTTTTTCCAAACAAATTCAGCTTTCTTTTATACATCTTAAGGTCCACAAGTCATACAGGCTCAGTGATCTTGCAGCTTAGTCAACCCCTAATCATGCAGTGATAATACGTTGTTAACACATTCCAGTCCTGCCATTCCTGTGACCTCCAATATAGGGTTTCAGGTCTAATGCACTGGTGTTTTAAAATAAAAAAATGTGGGTACTTTCAAATCAAAGAAACTGTGTCTGGCTAGTCGAATAAACAGTCAACACCAATTAAAATAATGTTACCTATGTGATGAATGGTTCCAGACAACGTTTTGGGTAGGAGATAAGAGACTCTCAGATAACGGAATCACTTGATCTGAGATCTGCAAACCGCTAAGAATAAAGTTATTCACAATGAGTTCTCTACAAACTGATCTATCAAGTGCTGAATCCGTGACTGACTGTATGTGTTTACGGCTAGCGGGATAGCTCAGTGGTAGAACGCTAGATGTGTAACTGAGAGACTGATTTCGAATCCCTGTCATGGTAGGATCCCGCTGTGAGTGCGACCTAAATTCTAGCTCAAAACAAGAACAAGCCTCGCTATAAATACTGACCGCGCATGGTTCTCCATGCTAGCCCGTAACTGGTGCATGAATTACAAGTATCTGACCTCGCAGCATGACAAAGTATGAAGACGTTATACGAAGAAAGAACTGTTTGCTTTGAAGCTACAAGTACTATACAAAGGCACTTCTTGATTAAGACCCTTATTTTGTAGAAGGGTTACGAAAGATTGTTGCAACCTTATTCAGTGCTATCCTCAGTTGGCATGCTGCTGGGCAATACACCTTTGAAAGGCATAGCATAGTTTCCCCTGAGTAATTATTTTTCTTTGAAATACATGACCTATGTGTGAAAAACATCTGATTCCATGCTATAATGATATCGGAGAGCATGCAGAGAGATACACTGTACCCATGGCACAAAGCTACACAGATCTCAACTCCTTCCCAGCTCATTTTATTTTGCTCTAACAAAGATAATTAAGGCAGGCATGAAGTACAGGTATGTATTTGTGCAGTTTTATTTATTGCCATGCAGATTAACTAAACGGCAATTTTTGCACCCGTAACCACGGTGGTTGGGGAGGGGCACCTATGGACAGAACACTTTGTATTGCTTTATATTCTATCTAGGGCTTGGGGCAGGTTGATTTCTATCTGGTTTTGATGGGAGTTCATCCCCACGGTGGTTTAAAGATGGGTAATTGTGATTAAAATTCCAAAGCCCTACCACTGTCGGAACCACTGTCAATGACTAACACTGTAATAGTCATTGTAATCTTTCAAAGAGCAATGCAGTCAGACCTCATTGAGATCAAGTATTGCATTTACGCTGATAAAAAGGATTGAAATGATATAGAAAGAAGTAAATGAAATATAGTTACACAAAGGTGTGTCTCAATGATCACTTTTCATCAATATTAATTCCGTAACACTTTATGATGCTAGAAGTTTCGTTTTGTGACAATTATCCAAAGTGTCTTAGAAAAAATCTCATTGACACATGTAAAATATTTTGCCGGTTTCTACTCACGATGTGAAATAAAGGAGACTCATCCCTAGAGTTACCTTCATTATGTGGCAGGCAGGTGTAAGCAGGAAGTCTATGATGGCTCTACCCGGAAGATGCCAAGTTATATAGATCCAGTAGGATGATTACCGTCCCAGCGCCTGACAGCTGTTCTGTCATGGAGATACAAAATAATAAAAAAATGGCTTCATGCAAAATTTTGCTTTTGTATTTCAGATGGTCACTGAGTTATGGGAAGAAGGAAAATATTTCTACATGTATCTGCAGAAGTCAGAATCTCAGTATCCAGCTGAAAACTGGGCATCCTGAGAGCGGGGTGGAGTGGTAGGTGAAGTCTCACAGTAACGCTAAATTAAAAATACCTCAATTCAAAGGAAGTTTTTTTTATAAAATAGACAATAAACTCGATCATTACAAATTTAAGTTTCTATGCTATAGCGGGGATTTGATCTTAAAGACTCGCAAATCATCACATAAGATAGTCACGTTTCGAAGTGTTGCGTAAATTACTCACTAAATTACTCTATAAGCAGGATTTCAAGCATCACATTTACTTCACTCTGTACTGAAGTTGGAACTGATATTTGGAAAATATATCGTATTGTACAGTTGAATTGTCCAGACATTTTGCCATTTGATATAGTGCATATCCTGAACAGGTTGTTGGTCTTGGAGTGGCAGTAGTTAGCAAACACATGAGGTGTTCATCCTTATTGCACCAATGCTTTGACTATGAGTTGACGCTAACAGTAATCAGCAAGTAACCCTAATCCCAGTGATATTCCTTTTTGTTGTAGTGAATCACACAAAGTTGGCTATTGGACTTCATTCTGGAACAAAAAGGTTGAGACTCAGTATTTGAGTCCGTGAGTATGGGGTTGTGGACCTTCACATAGCACAGGGATAACTCAGTGGTAGAGCACGGGGCTTGCAACCGTGAGAAGCTGGAACCCGGTCACGACAGGCCACCGTTGTGAGAGTGAGCTACTCACATATATATTCTAGCTCCTACCACTCCAAGCCTCAGGATGGCCAAGAGCCTGATTAGAAGAAAAGGATTGAACAATAACAAGCTCACTAAACCAAACGACACATGTTACGTCTTGTTATACTGAAGGTCATCATTTTACAGTACACCAACTTCAGCCAGCTGTAAGATTCAAACAGGACTGGTCAACAAACTCAGTCGGAGATTTGAGAATGGTCAAAGACAAGAGTCACCTAGGAAAGGGTAAGAGGAAAACGCAGATGAACGCGCAGCTTGCACACTATCGATTGTTTTGTCGCAGCTGACTGCATCCAAGAAATGCACCATTTTTTTCTGACCAGTGTGGTTGCGGTGATGCGGTGTCAATATACAATTTTACAGAAAACTCTACCGTTTGGGTTATGCCTAGTGCTAACTTAAAGTCCCATAATGATGCAAAGACGCAGTAGGCTATAGTACTGAATACCCTGATCCTGATCAGGATATGAAAGAGGAAACAATTATGTATGTTTGCTGTTTATGGTAGTTATTAGGGCTCATAATCCTAAATTGATTGACTCCAAACTGTTTTCTTATCCCTTCAAGCCGGGCACCAGACCGGAGGATTTGCCATGGCAAAGTGAAAGAAATCCGACAACGATTTGCTAAAATGGAGAGCAAAATAGCATCAAGGTTTGTAAAATCATTATAGGACTATGGTATAAGATACAATACTGTATAGCACTATACGATACTATGCCATACTACATAGTACTATGTGATACTACCAAAATATATCACGCATGGTACTACGTGATAACATATGCTATGTGTACCATCCCAACATGTTCACATCATGCCTCATTGGAATAACTGGTTGCATCAGGTCAGTGGCCCAGTGGGAAATTATAGGACTACGCATCAATAATCTTTGATGTCAGTAGCCGATGCCCACACGCAGCACCATCAAAGTATAGCCACAATTGAGCGACAACACTGCACATTGCTTTTTAGATTAGCTAGATGAGAAAAGTTGATGCATCTAGTCTAGGATTCGTCGCACCTGGGAACAGCTAATTGGTGCGAGCCAATGATTCAAGCTCTGCCTCAACAGCTGGCAACTACTCAAAATTTGTATTTCTATCTGTAGATCTACAGGATTTCGGAAACCCAATTATAATAACCTCAATCTGGTGCCAATGGGAGAGAAACAGAAAGTAGCCGTGAACACAGACAGGGAGCACGGCTATAACACCATCCAATGGGTGCGAAGTATGATGCAACAGGGCCCACCCAAAAACTGGGATAAAAAGGTGAACTCAATAATCAATAGATAAAGTGTGATGTTTATATGCTGTCATTAGTTGGGTAAACAATTGATCGACAGGCGCATGAAGATAATCCCATGATTCCATTTCTTTAATCAGCGCGCATGTAGTCATATGGTAGCCGACAGCCCGGCACCATGGATATATAATACAGCTAATATTGCATGGTTGGCACTCATCAGATTTCGGATGTGTATCGAGCAAGTAGCGCACAATTAAGTATAAAAGTTAATTCTACTATCATACAATAGCTTCTGATCCGGTACCCTAAATTTAGATTCGGCTAGCCTTGTTACTGGCTCTCTCTCCCTGTATGGGTCTCTTGAGCTTTTTTCATGGCCAGATGGCCTTCCTGTTGCCAGGCTTGGGATTGTTATTGAGTTACGCGGGGTCAAAACATACCCTCCTCCGCCCATAGCTGAGTAATGTTCGGTGGTAATTTTGTGGTAACTTGTACAGCAGAGGTGTTAAGATACTTGCTATCTTCATGCATTGTGTTGCAGAATTCCAACATCAGGCACAAATAATGATTTGGTCTACTCACCAGAAACTCATGGAGACTGCTACAAGTCCATTCATTAGCATAAAGGATTTTATCAGGAATGAACCCGTGCTGGGAAATCTGCACAGTTTCTTTTTGTAAATCGGCAATACTTCGCTTTTTATAGCTCAGAGGTGTAACTATTGGCCCATAATCAGTTCATGCCACCGAGCTGCTCACTTCACTGTTCTGATAATTTCTAAGCGAGAAATGTCTTCTCGCAAGAGCATTCCTGCATTTTCGATTTCGTAAGGAACTGAGAGCATAAGTTGTAATTAGGTAACCTAAGATTGTTATCACTCTGATATACGCATGTATTTTTTGCTTTTAATATGCTAACACATAAATAATTATCGTGAATGCTACAAGCCTAAAACTACATCGGTTTCTTTGGACAAAGCCAGTGTTTTTATCAACCCCACCCGGAAGCTAGGCAACCGCAAGGAGGTCACTCACGTGATGATCTGCAGACTAGGATTTGGCCTTTATGTACGTATAGCCTTCGGTTTGAATCGTCTTTTCCGTTGACAAAAGTTGATTAATTCCCACGATTCCCAGTTTTCTACTCTATTTCTAAATCTAATTTTAGTTCTAGTTCTACGCTCTGTCCTCTACAGTGATCATTAACTAGTTATTATAGGAGCTGAGTAAGTTGCTTACTATAAGTATAAAACTTTGATTAAAGTTTGAACGCAGTTTTAACTTTTCACCATTCAATTCACTCACAGTCACAGTCACACTCGCAGTCACACTCACAGTCACAGTCACACTCACTGCTCAGTCTCACAGTGTGAGTCACAGTGTGAGTGTGACACACTCAGTCACACTTCCAGTCACACTCACAATCACTCGGCCGCTGACTCAGAGTCAGTCAGTCAGTGACTGAAAGTGAATGAGCTAGTGAGTGACTGAGTCAGTGACTGTGAGTGATTCAGTTCACACTCGACTTAGAGTTAGACTTAGAGTTAGACTTAGAGTCAGTTAGTTAGTCACTGACTGACACTCATTCACTGATTCAGTTTTTGTGATAATCAATGATAGCCTGATAGTGATACTGATACTGATAGAGCCCTACCCAGAACTGAACTGATCATTCTAATGGATAACAGTACCGTGCAGGTAAGACCTGAGTACATTACAATTAGGATTACACGGTGTAGTCGGCATACGAGCCTGAGCCACCTACAGCTGAGTCAGGGGTAAGTAAGTGAGTGAGGGCGAGTTAGTGAGGGAGTAGTGAGATTGAGAAGGGTGAGAATGAATAATGGAGTGGGAGTGAGTGATGACTTCTGGATGGAATTTTCAATTGCGATGGAATTAGAATTGCTTGAGGTTTCGCCTTCGGGAAACAAGATCAACCGAATGAAATGTCTTAATTTCATCTTATCCTGCTCAAATCTGTTGGCAGAGAAGGAATTCGTGCTTTTAAGACAAAGGGATTTGATAATTTGAATCCTAATACAAATATGATGAGTGGGTGACTACGGTGAAAAGCTATTTTAGTTTTTAAGAGACTTCCAATGGGTGTAAAAACTAAGAATTTTGTCGGTGTCATCCAAATTATGGGGGAAAACAATCGTAGTTACCTTAGGGTGTGTAGAAGAATTTTCCCAGGACTAATTGCCTTATTTCAAAGCTAAACCTAAATATGCCACTCGGACTATTCCGGCATTGAATACCGACAAGGAGCAATACTGCTATCATTGCCACTGATGGCCCGAATGAGTCTTAGGAAAGAGCTAATGGGCAGAAAAGATTTATATTGGAAAAGCCTTCAGGAAATTGTGCTTTCTCGTGAGATAGTTGAAGGAAGCATTGAGATTTTGGAAAAGCGTTCAGGAAAGCCTAACCAATCGGTTATATAAATAGGTGGTATAAGGACTAGTAGAGGTGACATTGAAGCGTGTAAGTGCTTTAACTGTAACCAGCCTGATCACATGTCTTACCAGTGCCCTGCAGTGAGGTGTTACACGTGCAGGGGTAGGGGTCACCTAGCAAGGGGATGTATGCGGCCCTCCAAGGGCGGATGTGGGGGTACCACCGAAATATGGGTAGAAGCCTTCCTAAGTATAGAGCTGAGAGCCCTTCTCAGAGTATATCGCGGAGCCGCGAACAGTTTCTGAGATTTAGGGATAGCAGCTGCTACCCACAATATGATGGAGAAAAGAGCCTTCAAAGAAATGGATACAGGGATGAAAGTCGAGATATTGATAAGCTTTATAGACCTTCGTATTATAGCCCACAAAGGCGCAAGGTCAGCCGTTGTAGAGCTGATCGCATTAAAAGGTCAGTCTACAGGGAATCCGGGGACTACAGCCCCTCATGTGCCAGGCAATCCCATCTAAGACGGGTAAAATACAAACAGCCCATGCATGCCAGTCATGCTCGGGATCACACTTATTCCTACCCAGGGAGAGAATACCAAGATGTGCCTGATTATTACATACGGGAGTTAGCCCGGTCCGAGCCTTCCCAGATATTCTCTGATACACCCGAGACTTTCGTTGAGAGTGCAGGGCCTACGTTGAGGGTGGTTCCTGGTCTCGGCCAAATGGTCGAAGGGATGCAGCGGATTGCTGCCATCCTCTGTGTCTTAGAAAAAAGGAGGTAAGTGTCTTTTACAGCCTAGCTACATCGGGCAGTCTTAAAGCCTTTCGGATTTTTCCCTATCATAAGGAAACTCTGAAGTACCTGAGTAGTGATTAGGTACTAGTTAGTCAGCGCTTCTACAAGTTTTACTACCAATAGATTAGTACTACTATTAGTTTTACTTTTAGCTAGATTTCGAGTTTGACTTCAATGAGTTAGACTAGACTAGAAAGTAGAATAAAAAGTTCGAGTCTGAATTATAGGCTGACCACTAATCAATAAATTACAAGTAGTTTGAATTTATCAATTTATTTACTTATTATTCATTTATTAATTTAGTCTTAGTTTGAGACTTTGATTAGACTTGAGTTTGACATGACAATTTTTAACGGCTGTATAAGGTGAATCCGGCGTGACCTCTGATACACTGTTAAATTAATTTAGCTTTTTCCATCTTAGAATTTTTCTTTTAGGTAATCTTATTGCTTCTTCTCCATCACACCATACCGATTTGTAGTTATAACAGTAAGAACACCATTGGCTAAGAATAATGGTTCAGTGTCGACTATGTATTTCACAGTTTGAAGATGATGGATATGGATACCGAACTAGAAGAGGTCACTTCCTTTTACCCGGAGGAACCCAAAACCAGTATCGAAACAAAACCTGAACCTGAATTGATAACGGTATTTTTTCTGCTTCCGGTTCTCCTTTGATTTGAGGGTTTATTGTATGTTTGTATTATGGTAGACCATTATAGCCCTAGTGTACCGGGTTTGAACTCTGCACTTCTACCCAGTGCTTGTCAGTGAGAATTGCCAGTGAAAAGAAAAAAAAGGTTTGAATCCAGACAAAACCAGCGATGCACTTATATATACTTTTATGGCTGGTTTTGTCGGGATTCAACAAAGTAGCAAATCAGGCCCATAGTTTTGTTAGCCATTGTTTTAGGTTACTACCAAAGCTAAAAAGGAGACCACCCTAAGCACCAACGTTGTCTCTTCAAGCTGGCAATGGAGGAGCCGCTGGAGAAGCAGAGCTTACGTTATGCCAAGAGGTGCTATCATTGATGTAGTTCGCAGACCATTTAGCCACTCAGGTGCCTAATATATACGAAAGCAGAATAGATTTGCTGTATTACATTCTCCCAAAGAACCACTCTTATTCTGTTAGAAGGCCTTCTCCTGTGAGCTGGAAATCCCAAATAAAGGATCTATGAAATCCAGTCACCGTTGTAACATCCATGCACATATTCTACCTCAGCCGCCTTGAATTCAAAATTGTACAGAGTTTCCCAGTCGTGGGAGATCCTTTGATTAGATGCAATCACTGTATGTGTGAATGATATGACAATCCAACTATTCACCTAGATTTGCTGACTGTCTGTGTGAAGGGGAAACGAAAGGACAAATCATCCAGATGTACCGAGAGCGAAGTTATTATGCACAGACTCAATGAGAGGTGAGTCATCAAACCTATCAGACATGAGACATGAGAGGTGGGCAATCTACCGTAATTAACGTAATTAACACGGTAGTACATGTTTATGGTTATCAGACTGTAGTGAAAATGAATGACTGACTCGCGAGATAGTTACTGCATTGTTTTTCCTGTTGAGAGTTTTATTTTGTTGTCCACCTGTTTTTCTCAATAAAGAATCTGTATCATAAAAGGATGAAAGGTGTTATAGGTTAGTTTTTGCTTTGCAGAAAACGCCATAAGAATATCAATGAATTGATAGATAAATTGGCCTGTATGGTGCCAGCTCAAAAGACAGCCAGGCCTGGTAAATCTAAGGAAACCAAGGTAACTTCTATACTCTCACAATAACCCAAATACTCTGATTCTATCAGATAACTGGGGTAGTCAGAGAAGTAGCCATAGTGGTAGCTATAGAATTAGTCATAGAGGTAGCCATAAAAGAAGTCATGTATACATGTATGTATGTATGTATCTTTTATTGCGTCAAGGATATGACAAATAAGAATCCCGGAAAGCACGATCGTTATTTTTCGGTGCCAAAGAGTATCTGAATCAGAATCTTGCTGTGTTGCTTCATATTCCTCATATCCTTTCAACGGGTTTGTGACGACTTGTCGACGCCCATCTCCAGGTGTGTGTGATCAGCCAGGGAAAAATCCATTGAAATACTCCGCCAGACCCAGGTCACGGAGAGCACAAACATTGAGATACATTTATTCTCCCACTGAGCTATCATGGGATCGAGATGATATAAAAGTAGCCATAGAGGTAGCCGTAGGAGAAAAAGTACAGGTAACCACTGACAGCTGAAAAGTCAACGATATACTCAACAGAGATAAAACTGTTCGTTTGATTTGATGCTTCACCATTCCTAATGCATTAGGAGTGCTGACTTGGCAATTGAGTTGAGATAGAGTTCAGTTTCCACAGATGTTTTTACCCTTATGGTTCTGCCACACTAGACGCTTTTCTGGACGAGAAATCATCGACGGCTTCACAGTCGAATCGTTGCCGAGCTATCTTCTCTTCTTTAAGAACAGTTGAAGCAGGTACACATTGGGATTTTGAGCTGGAATAAGCCGTTTTAAAGGGGTTATGTCAGGGCTGAATGTAGACGCACTTTCTCATTTTTAAAGGGAGGCAACTCCACATTCATTGCGCCGATAGTGAGTGAGTGATCTTTTCCCAAAAAACGAATATCGGTCACTCGAATAACTACGGGCCAAATGGCCCAAGTAGGAAGAC
>Ga0224501_10002630_pt1 | contig 14129 bp, 13 predicted proteins | sample SF_Oct11_sed_USG_4_FD_169105 | JGI IMG/M metagenome (GOLD analysis project Ga0224501, IMG submission 169105) | Sediment microbial communities from San Francisco Bay, California, United States - SF_Oct11_sed_USGS_8_1 | ecosystem: Environmental > Aquatic > Marine > Sediment | place: USA...
CTTAGAATTACAGGGGGGGGGGTTACAGGGAGCAGTTACAGGAGGGTGTTACAGGGAGGGGTTACAGGGAGGAGTTACAGGGGGGAGTTACAGGGGGGAAGTTACAGGGATACATCACCTGTGAGGTGAGTGAAGTCTGTGAATGCTGGTCTCAGCTTCGGCATCCATGATTCGCTGAAATGTCCTGTCCGTTTCCATAACAACTGTTGTTAGTTTATCCTTCCTCGATAAAACGATCTTTATAAAAAAAGATTCAACTGGTGTGAGTTTTCAGTCGAACTAAACTGAGAACGGAAAAATTCTCAAATCATGAGTCACCTACCAAAAACCAAAGTCAGTCGCTAGAGCCCCTAGATCTCTCAGTCGCTAGAGCCCCTAGATCTCTTAGTCGCTAGAGCCCCTAGATCTCTCAGTTACTAGAGCCCCTAGATCTTTCAGTTACTAGAGCCCCTAGATCTCTCAGATGCTAGAGCCCCCTAGGTCTCTCAGTCACTAGAGCCCCTAGATCTCTCGATCACTATCGTCCTTAGATCAAGCTACCAAGCTAACCACTTCACCCTAATAGACTCAACTACTTTACGTCACTGACTCACTGTATAATTATGGTTCGAGCTAAATGCAGGCACCGCAAGTTATGAAGGAAAACTCCATTTATATAACATAACTGAGATCGCAGAGGAGAAGTCGTGTGATGATCAAGATAGGTCACAATCTTTAGCTTGTATAAGAATGCAACCAATTAACAATACTGGAGCCTTCACTTTCATTGCGACTCAACAGTGCATGGGCTGTTGGGTTGTTCATGTGTATAAATTGCGAGTTCTTTGTATGTGAAAGCGAACCCGCTCCTATCCATAGCAACATATTACGGTTCCAGTTTCAATCAGATGGCACAAAGACGTTGACATTATGTACGCTCTAGCTGCAACGTGAATCGCGTAAAGCGATACAGTATCTTAGACCCCTGTAACTAGAGCCCCTGGTGCATCATTCGGAAAATAGGCCTCGTGCCCTCTCTTGGCATAAGCTTTGATGATAACAGACCTTGGTGACCACCATATCTGTCAATGTCTTTCCCTTTCTCTCTCGATCAGTTAGTTTATAGTGGAATCTGGCTGAGCAGCTCACCAAGCCAAATAACCTGCAGGAAATGTAAGTCCGCAGTGAATAGAGTGGCACGACTTGCCAGATAACCTGCAGGAAATGTAAGTCTGCAGTGAATGGAGTGGCAGAACTTGCCAAATAACCTGCAGGAAATGTAAGTCCGCAGTGAATAGAGTGGCAGGACTTGCCAAATAACCTGCAGGGAATGTAAGTCCGCAGTGAATAGAGTTGCACAACTTGCCAAACAAAGATTATACGAAGATAACGAACTCGGTCCACTTTTTGGAAACACACCGCTGCATTCCATAACCTCCGCTGGGTCGTCTCTGGGTTGACTAGCCCAGACCTAACTAGAGGGGCTAACACAGACACCCAAAAACATAACGTGCCAAAAACAAAATGAAACGGGACGCAGTTGAAGCTGTTTCTGCAGAGATGAAAGAACTGGGCTCGCTGTCTACAAAGTGGTGCGATCCGCTGCTATGCGGATAAATCTAGTTTGAGAGTGGCAGCATCGCTGTTCAGACAGACCAGGTAACACCCAAACCTTTCACAGATGAGACGATAACACTCATAAGGTAATTTTGTTGATCTGTCGGTAAGTTGCCTCCTCTTTGGAAGGTGATGGCTGTCTTTAGGGAGAAGTGTGGCCCTCAGATGAGCATCTGTGGCCTAAAATCGAAGCGAGAAAACTGTTATTTCCTGTCTTAAAGAATTTTCAAACGGAGGCAACATACGACATTTGTATAAAACTGCAGGTGCAGCAAAACCAAGAGACTTCTGAAATTATTTCCAGATTATACGTAAGTTCGGGGGATAGCTTAGTGGCTATATTGCTGTACTGCCGGGGTCCCACTGTATGGCCGGGCTCCCACTGCACTGATGGGTTTCCACTGTTTTGCCGGGCTCCCACTGTACTGCCAAGCTCCTCGTTCTGCCAAGCTCCCACTGCACCCGTCAGTCTCCCACTGTATTGCCGGACTCCCACCCGACCGGGCTCCCACTGTACTGCTGGGCTCCCACTGTACCTGTCAGGCTCCCACTGCACTGCTGGGCTCCTACTGTTCTGCCATGCTCCCACTGTACCATCAGACTCCCACTGTTCTGCCGGGTTCCCACTGTCCTATAAGTTGGGCATCGCATGATTTATTTGAAATGCTCCGAATAACTTTACTCACCACAAAGTCCCTGCTGCCATCTTGATCCTGGAGCTCGATGCTGACTGCTGGTGATACGATTTCATTTACCCATGTCATGATTGGCGCTACCTGTCATGGGTCATCAAGACGATGTTAAACTTGTTACAATCAATAACTAGGTAATACTGTGGTGGGGCAGGCAAAGTGGGTAAGCGACCAGTCGGGTTGGAGAGGTAAATGAGTGGGTGGGGGATGGGTGGGTGGAGGTGTGGGATGGGTGTTAGATTGGCAAGGCGGGGATGTGTGGGCAGTTTCATACGAATAGATGCAGGCAGCCTCAACAAATTCTGATGCCATATACAATACAAAGGTTTGGGGTTTTATTTGGATGGTAGTCTATTCATTTGGTCTGCAGTTTCATCCTCATAAAAGGGTCTGGCATCACCTCTACAAAGACTCTGAACAAACTGATTGCATTATTCCCTACATTCTAATAGGTGTATTAGCATGCTCGGGCATCTGAAATGCGGTTTCTGACGTATTTTCAGTTTTGCTGCTCAAAACTGCCACCCGCAAAATGCGATTTTACAACCCATATAGCTTGTCTGCATCTGAAATTGAATTCGATCACACAAACAGAATTCTGCACCTGAAAGTAAGTGCGCGATAGTTTATACAGTGTCAAGGTTATCAAAATTTCAAGGCTATCGATAATTTTTTATTCTATGGTCGCTTTACAAAGCCCTTTGTTGTTGCGGAACAGACCGTGAAACAGTCTGCACAACTCTTTTGTCCTTAGAAAAGCAAGACATTGAGAGAGGACAACTCTGATGTGCCCAAAACCTTTGCGTGTTTTAACTGTGCCTATCCGTTCGGGTGATCGCGTCTGAAATTTTTTGTCTATGCCTGCCCGAAAGCACGCAAATAAACCTAATAACTCGGTACTGTTAGCCATGCAGTTTCTATGGCAGTCAGTTTACATACCTTAATAAGGCCATGGTAATCATGTCGTGCGTACTTTAGTCTCTCTGCAGTTTTCTTACTCAGACACTTGGCATTATGTAACCAGCTTATACTTCTGTAAAGTTAGAAGATGGAGAACAAATCAAACATTCTTTCCATCTTTGTGCTCCTCTCGAGTGCTGAGACCAACTTCCACTCCTGGTTGCAGTTCATTTCTGCAAATTTTTTGAGTTCAGCATACTAAACATACAATAATTATTACAGCAAAACTATACCGATTTGTGCCTCAGATATGTAGTAAAATTCATTACATTTATTTACTATAATGAGTTCCAGGTGAGAGTGAGGGTGGTACTTATGGAGCATGATCAGTTCTAAAAATGCTAACTGTTTACTACTCGAGTTGATTTACATCATCCTCGAAGCTTCAGCATGAATTTCCGTGACTGTCATTTAGAGGCCTGACTATAAGGGGCTCTACAAGTAGTCTGTTGATTGAAGAGTTTACACGGCAAGTGCCTATCTTCGGGTTAGTACCGCTGAGTTTGGTATGTGGTAGTGGTCTATGCGGTCCGATACTAAAAGCACCACAATGCGGCAACATTGGTAAACAGATTGAATCAGCTTTGAACTGTGACAACACATTGGTTTGACCACAAACAGCAAGAAACACGTGACCGTTTTTAACGTTCCCGACTACAGCATTTCTACTTCCGGCTCTTCAGGTGTCCTGTTCTTTGCGGGAATACTAATAGTACAGCTAGCCTAGTCAGAGACATCCTCCCCAAAACGTGTGGACTGACTAACTACTTGTACTAGCCGCCAGCACATCTACGCGTCCGCTGTGGATCTATGACGCAATACAATACTAGACAAAATGTTTGCGGTATTAATGATAGCGAACCAATTCACTTCGTTAAAACATTGAAAAATATGCTTGTCTTAGATATTGCATGTACAGTACGAGGTAAATCAGTCTCGTACAAGTGATTCAAACATTCATGCAAGTGACGCATACATTTACTATGAAATATAGTATTTACAATGACATGAACAAATAAATGCAATAATTATAGTAAGGGATACACCCCGACAACCGATGAGTTGGCCACCCAGTATGACAACAAATGGGAATATGAAACAAAGTCCATGGATGCCAACGGTCTCCTAGCAACCAGTAAGTATACACGCTGCTGGTTGATGCACCACTTATAACAATTTAGTATGACTGCATGAAGTTGTTTTCTCTTGTTATAATAACAGCATGGAGACCGGATGAAGATACAAGGGTAGACGGAGAATGGTCACCTAGTTAGGGCGAAATATGGGAGCTGAATGATTGCCACACAGGACAGATGCAGATGGAGCAACATGGAGGGAGTGAATGTCCAGCTGATAACGAATAAAGAGCACACATCGGCAACAATGATCAGAGCTGTCCCACTTAGCTGTAACTTACCTGTAAGCTACAAGAGTAGGGAAACCTGCCACCTGTTGAGATTTACATAGAGCCTTGTCCAGACTGCAATCTACCACATACACTGAGACCTGCTCTACAGAGAGAAAGAGATCCACAACTCAGTATGGTGACGGACACTGGATAGCTCAGGCGGTTTGCCATCGAACCATGGACCTTAATGTAAAAAAGACTTCTAGTCTTATTTAAGCTATCCATGTAAAATAAAACCATCAAATCTGAATTCTGGTCTTGGCGGGTACCCGCTGTAGTGCCGGGCTCCCATTGCACCTACCTGGTTCCCAGATAATATGTATAGGACTATTAATGTGGAGGATACTATTTATAGGACTGTTAATGTGGAGGATATTATGTATAGGACTGTTAATGTGGAGGATACTATGTATAGGACTGTTAATGTGGAGGATACTATGTATAGGACTGTTAATGTGGAGGATAACATGTTCTGATCGCGAGGGATTACCACCACTGTCTGTAGATGTAGATGGATGCAATGGATGTAGATGGGTGGATGTAAAGGGTGTAGATGGATGAATGCAATGGATGTAGATGGATGGATGTAGATGGATGGATGTAATGGATGTAGATGGTTGGATGTAGATGGATGGATGTAATGGATGTATATGGATAGATGTAATGGATGTAGATGGATGGATGTAAAGGGTGTAGATGGATGAATGTAATGGATGTAGATGGATGGATATAGATGGATGGATGTAATGGATGTAGATGGGTGGATGTAATGGATGTAGATGGATGGATGTAGATGGGTGGATGTAGATGGATGGATGTAGATAGATGGATGTCGATGGATGGATGTAATGGATGTAGATGGGTGGGTGTAATAGATGTAGATGGGTGGATGTAATGGATGTAGATGCGCGTACCTAACGATAGCTCTGTCTGGGTAGATATCTTCTGGAAGGTCTCCATACTCTTCTCACAGAAATCACAGGGATCATTCACAAACACAACCTGCAACAAAATGGTCACAAGTAACCACGGAAATCTTAAAGCCCATGAGAGACCGACTCCGAAATGACTACCATTACGAGGGGTCTAGTGTCACAGGACAACTGTTACAGTAACCCTAATCCCATGATCGTAGTCGTTTCGAAATTGTTCTCTCCTGCACAAGGTCTCTCTTGCCTTTGTGGAATTCAGGCATGGTGGATGGTACAAACAATGATGAAGAAAAACAAACTCCTCGGCTTCTCAAATTAAAGAAGTACGAAGAGCAAGACGCATGATCCAGCGTATTTTTAGGCACTGTCTAGGCGAAGTCGACAGATTGACACTTTAAAGCGTGACAGCAACAGAAACCCATTTTCGCCAAGCAGAATCCCCATTTCTCCATAACTTGGGTGATACCGGAAATTCTGCTATTCCCTGCTTCACCTGCTGAGTACTCTACCACTGAGCAATTCTGCTATTCCCTTCAACTGCTGAGTGCTCTACCACTGAGCAATTCTGCTATTCCCTTCAACTGCTGAGTGCTCTACCACTGAGCAATTCTGCTATTCCCTGCTTCACCAGCTGAGCTTTAAACTCGAACTTTAGACACAGCAATGTCTGGTCACGCTAACATCAAAGGCGACCCCGCACCACTAGCCAGGCTTTCAGCTGGGAATTAATTGATACACAACTGCAACATTGTGACAAAAGGTGTTGAATCATTCATCGAAGTCATCTCCTTTTGGAACAATGTTCATTTGAGAAGCTATGTCCTAACGGAATCAGGCTGGTACTTACGATAGAGACCTTGGTAGCGTGCTGCTGTACGCTGCCGAACGGATGGATGACGCCGTGGGATTTCTCTATAACCATTGACCAGTGAGAGGATGTTAGGTGGCGAAGACCAGCCGCGGAAACCGGCAGACGAGCATGGAGACTTTTCAACTCCAGCAGCTGTCGAAACAAGAAATTTAGCAGACTGGGGGGGACATAACTCAACTTTAAATAGACAACAGAGAATGACGCTGCAAACAAAGGCGCTAAGCAATATTTTTATTGTTTAACTTGAATGTTCAATCTCTTAAGCCTGAGGCTTATTGGAGAAGTAGGAGATAGGAATTATATGAGAAATTCTTTCTCACAGTGGGCACTTATTGTGACTTGGACTTGAATGTGGGATCTGTTGATCTGTTGGCCTATGTCACTACTTGCAATATTGTGCTTGATTTGATTTACCTCATTAGTGAACAGTTTAGTAGTAGATTTTGGCTGCTTGCTGCATTGTTTTGGGGTATAGGGAGACAGGCGGATGACTGGATCAGAGTTGGTACGGTTACTGGAGGTTAGGAGGCATTCATATCCCAGCGGGCCCTCACTAGGCGAACTCATCATCTGTAACAAGAAAGATACTGGTTTCTGTGCGGGCATTTGATTGGACCTCCTAAGCCTGAGGCTTGTTGGAGCGGAAGGAGCTAGGATAAATGTGAGGAGCTCTTACTCACAACGGGAGTATGCAATGACCAGGATTCAAACCCAGGTTCTCATGGTCACGAGCCCAGTGCTCCACTACTCAGTTATTACCACAATCACAGTACTTAGCATAATAAAACAGAAGACACATCCGGGACGGATTCAACTACAGCTAGTGAGATACTATGGATAAGCTGGGCATGCGTGCCACATGTCGTGACATGTGGACTGGACAACAGTAATTACCTCCCTTGATAGGCCTTAAGATTAGAGCCTTTGCCATTGAGTGTATTGTGGTTACGCAATGGGTTTAGTGGAATTGCATATATTATCAAGAGAGTGGTTTTGGGAGCCAATCGAGCTGGTCGCTCGCTCCTTCACTTAGTCATTGGATAAAGTAAATAGTTTGTCATTCACTCAACGACTCTATATCTATAACATTTGAACCCTACAGCACGGTAGAGACATGCATCGCAAACCCTCACAAAGGAATCCAATGTATCACACGCGATTGCTATTTTTGTCTGAGGTGTTACCATGATTTTAGCGATTATTGAAGAGAGAATCTTATTTGCTACCGATGGGGTTTCTAAACCGATACCGTAGCGAGTCAATGCATGCGGTTCTCGCTCTCGCCCAGTTTCGATTGACCGACGGAGTGGTGGATGCCAAATGTAATGTATATAGTTTAAGAATTTCTTTATGACTGATTTCACGATTTATTATTTTTTAGGCGTTTTTCATCTCGGTGATTCGGCATTACTTCCATGTTGGCCCATTGTGACCGACTTATAACAACTGGGTATTTATAGATTATTATATGAGACAGAACTTACAGTGTGGTCAAAAACACCCCACGGATGATAGGAGATTGGCTGCTGCGCATTGTCCAGGATGGGATGCCCCTGAGCTCTCAGTGATTCATATACAGTGAGAGGTGTAGGCAGATACATCTCCATTAGTGTGTATTTTATGTTAGTCACTGAAAGAAATAACTATAAGATGACACCTTGGGTAACTGATAAACAGCATGAGTTGTGTATTTGTGGCTTGGCATTCTGTCTAAGGATTGCCCAAAATATTAATGGGCATCATCACCTTAACATAATAGGTGCATTCGCGTGCTCGCGATTGAAATTTCCGGACAAATTTCGGTCGCCAACACTCGGTCGCAGTGAGGAAACGCTGTTGAGTTCAGAATGGACTTTGATCGAATCAGAATTGTCCTCGTGGGGAAGGAGGAGAAGAAAGGGAAGGGGAATAAGTGAAGATCGACTCGAAAACCTAGGGTTCCAACATAGAACCCCCCCCCATAAGATCATGAAGTGAAGTACTGGTTTAGCCAAGAGTAACCTTCTCTTCGGGGCAGACCATAAACCACCCATAGAGTAACCTTCTCTATACGGGGCGGATCATAAACCACCCATAGAGTAACCTTCTCTATATGAGGCGGACCATAAACCACCCATAGAGTGACCTTCTCAATGGGGTACACCATGGACCACCCATAGAGTAACTTCCTCTATGCATGGGGTACACCATGGACCACCCATAGAGTGACCTCTTATATGGGGCACACCATGGACCACCCATAGAGTAACCTTCTCCATGGGGCACACCATGAAGCAGCCATAGAGTAACCTTCTCAATTGGGTACACCATGGACCACCCATAGAGTAACCTTCTCTTCGGGGTGGACCATAAACCACCCATAGAGTAACCTTCTCAATGGGGTACACCATGGACCACCCATAGAGTAACCTTCTCTACGGAGTGGACCATAAACCACCCTTAGAGTAACCTTCTCAAAGGGGTACACCATGGACCACCCATAGAGTAACCTCCTCTATGGGGTACACCATGGACCATCCATAGAGTAACCTCCTATATGGGGTACACCATGGACCACCCATAAAGTAACCTCCTATATAGGGCATACCATGGACCACCCATAGAGTAACCTTCTCCATGGGGCACACCATAAACCCGCCATAGAGTAATATTCTCAATGGGGTACACCATGAACCACCCATAGAGTAACCTTCTCAATGGGGTACACCATGGACCACCCATAAAGTAACCTCCATCATGGACCAACCATATAGAGTAACCTCCTCTATGGGGCACATGGTGTACAGAAACTAGTCACTGGCTCAGTGATTCTATCCCAGGTAAGGCAGATGATACGCGGGAACTCACCTTTATGTTTCAGTCTCTCTGGATAGAAATAGAATATAAATGGAAACTTCGCAGGATGAGATCCTTTGAGCTCTTCCATTAAAACTTCAAGTAGAAGATCCAATCGTTGTTGTACGATCATATACTATATAGTCAACTACGAGGCAGTTGGCCTGGACAGTTTGATTGGTCAAAGGCTTGAATCACAGCTTCGAGCCTCACTGCGGGTAGGGTATTTTTCTGGTGCGGGGCTTTAGCAAGCCTCTAACTCCAAATTGCTAGCATGGCTTCGGAGCATCACGATAAAAATAATAGAGGTCCCAACCAGTGGATAATTAGAGTCAAGATCACTCCACGGTTGTTAGAGATCCACCTCTCCCTTCTCGTTAAGAGCAGCTGAATTTTGGCGGTGACGTGTAAACAAATGGCTTAGGTTGATTGAGCCCCAACCTCACAGGACCACCCATTCAGTCTTGTAGCCACTCATGTTTAACGACGGCAGAAGTTGGTCTTATCGGTCATGTTTTGCTCATTTGTTATTTTTCAATATTTAATCTCTCGAATCATTTTTGAAATTATAATTCTTTTGTTATTTTATTTATTTTTAACACATCAATTTTATTCATGGCAAAGTGTCTCAAATTTGTAGGAAAAAAGATTTCACATGAAATTGAAATCAAACTATTGTGGCATCTTTTTGAGTGTCTACTCCTATTTCTAGAAGTTTCTAAAATGTCATGGCAAACCCTGATGCAGCTTCTGGAATTCAGCACAAACAAGAACTTGGCTCAGATAACACAACTCCTTCTTTAGTGGAGCCACAGGAACTGGTAGTAGAAGGTTGGGGGTCAGTCAACCAATGCCATGTGTCATAAAGTCATATCCACGTTTTAGCCAATGTGGTTAACAGCTGATTCATAACCAAAGTTGTTTATGTCTATTTTTAGCTTAGATTCTCGAGTTCTTCAGAATATTGCGAAACTTCTGGAATTTTCCAGACTTTCGGCTGCCAGATTATAAAAGGCGGCTGTTTTGTTCTGTTTTTGACTCTTCACTATAACAATAAACAGAGAATTCATCCAACGCCTAGCCTGTTGCGAAGAACTTGGGCGCAACCGGTTAACAGAGAGGACATTTTGTGACTCGAGTGTTCTTTCAGAACAAGAGAGAGATGGATATTTATACCCAAACTTGGAACAATCTTGACCCCATAGATGTAGATATAGTCATATCTATGTTTGATCCTTATCACCGGGAGGGATCTCCGTTATTTATACTGCCAAAACGGGGTCCTAGTTAGTGTGACACTGGCCAAAAAACGTACCCCGACAGCAGCGGGCTGCTAACTCATAATTCATGGATCACAAAGAGCCACTACAGACCATGCCCATGAGAGAATGACTCCAAAATGACTCCCATTACGAGGGCTCTAGGATCGCGTGACCAGAAAAGTTGTCTGCTTTGTCGTGAGTCGTCAAAATCTTAAGAGAAAGGTGCTCATTTCTCGTTGGCTATTACGACTTCTAATCAGTACCATCTGTTGCATATTTCCACAGTTCCAGTGGATCAAATTTGATTCTTATAATCTCATCTATCACCCTAACTTGTTTATTACGCAAGAACGCCTCTGAATTAACTGCCAATTAGAGCTTAGCACAGGCTTTTGAGGACTCATTCATGTTTCAAGCAGGGTAAAGCAACTCCCAACTCCGATAACTTAACCCTCACGGTAACCCAAATCCCATAACCGTAGTCTTTTTGAAGTCATTCTCTCCCTCGCAAGGTCTGTAATAAGTAATGACTGAACTACCATCCATATCATTTATTATAACTCACTAGATCTATGCTGGTGAATGTCTATAACCGAGAAGACAATACTGAGATTCCTGAAATCGGCGGCCGCTCGCTGGAAGGCAGTCAGGTGATCACGGATGTTAGGACTCCAGTAGGTGTAGAATAAGGTGAGGTGAGGCTTATAATCCTGTCTCCTTAACAGGAGATTTCGGTGCAGGTCATTCTGTTAAAGCGTAATTGAAATGATAGTCATGGTCACCTCTGAGACACTTTAAAGTGTTTGAGAAATGCGATTCGTGAGAGGTCTAAAGCGCGCATGAAACGCTAGATCAGCTCTCACAGCACAACCATTATATCTGTTCTGCTCTACACCTGCCTACTCAAATGTTAGACAAGCCGCGACCCAATATGATGGTGAAGCTTAGGGGTTCTATAGCTGAATTACTGTCTATCACCAGGGGAAACCGGTTTCCAATCTGCTGACTCACTGTTTTCGCTTTTTTGTTTGTTTGCCGTAGACCAGGCTGATCCGTAGGCATCTCATGATCTTCATGAGACTGAAAGCTTTTTTCCAAGGGGGCGCCACTCTGCTCCTTGGTACTCCCTGAACTGTGTACAAGGCAGCGCTTCAGCGCTTAATCCCTTAAAATACTCCGTCATGGTCAGGAATTGAACCCGGGACACAGGGATCGAGGACAGACAGTGAGATACATTCATTCTCCCACTGAACTATCATGACCCGGGACACAGGGAGGAGAGACAGTGAGCTATCCCACTGAGCTATTATCACCCGGGACACAGGGAGGACAGACAGTGAGCTATCCCACTGAGCTATTATCACCCGGGACACAGGGAGGACAGACAGTGAGCTATCTCACTGAGCTATCATCACCCGTGGGACACAGGGAGGTCAGACAGTGAGCTATCCCACTGAGCTATCATCACCCGAGCCACAGGGAGGTCAGACAGTGAGCTGTGGAATTACACAAATGCCATATTCTTCTCTGAGTAACTATAAATTTACCGCTGTTGGTTTATCTTTTTGGGGAAAATACCAAAGCGATAAACAGCGGGTTAATGTAGCCATGATGTAGCGTAGATATTTAAATATTTGTGTGTGGTACTCATCATACCCGCTGCAGATGCACAGTATCAGGGGAGCTGTGAGCGAGGATACTTGTCTCTATCTCTCTCTTCTCACACTCATACAGAGTAAATCTTCTCAGCTCTTCAACTCTTCGGTCTAAACAGAAATAAACTCAGGGTTGGAAATTGTGACATTTTGTTACCTCAGCCACAGTCGGTCCATGGTTGGACTCCTCGTCCTCCTTGATTTACACAGGTTGTGTGGTGCCAGTGAGGGGAGATTGAGCCAGTTTATGCCAGGCTGGCTCAGGACAGGTTGACAGAGTGTGATCAGCCAGGGAAAAATCCCTTTAAATACTCCACCACGGCCAGGAATTGAACCCGGGCTACAGAGAGGACAGACAGTGAGATACATTTGTTCTCCCACTGAGCTATTGTGACCAGGCCACAGGGAGGACAGACCTGCAGTGAGATACATTCAGTCTCCCACTAAGCTATCAAGACTGACTTGTGATAATTATCAGATGGTAATTTATGAATCGAATCATCTGGATGAAGTGATGGATAGGCTTTGAACTAGAAGCTTCTAGCTCAACACGCGTTTCTGATGTTATATTTGGCACTTTTAAATTTCTTTGGTTTTGGATCAGTGCAATAACGGAGGCCCACTCACTGAGTAGCCTTCTCTACTGAGTAGCCTTCTCTACTGAGTAGCCTTCTCTACGATGCATAATGATGTGGTCAGGAGCTGCCCAGCCTGAGTGTGAGGCATGCAGAGACTATACAAACATGTACATCACAGAATAATCTTCTCTTTTTTGCTTCCGTTTATACTCCACATTATTAATTCCTGTACATGGTCGTGGAGTTTATACTCCACATTATTAGTCCCTGTACATGGTCGTGGAGTTTATACTCAACATTATTAATCCCTGTACATGGTAGTGGAGTTTATACTCCACATTATTAATCCCTGTACATGGTACAAGGAGTTTATACTCCACATTATTAATCCCTGTACATGGTACAAGGGGTTTATACTCCACATTATTAATCCCTGTACGGAGTAATAGTTTATACTCCACATTATTAATCCCTGTACGGAGTAATAGTTTATACTCCACATTATTAATCCCTGTACATGGTCGTGGAGTTCGCTCCCTGGTTACCAGGGAGATTTTGTTGGAGCACAGGAGCGAATTAAGGTTGGATGCCCTTCTTGCTACCACCATAGACCTTTCTGGCACTTTTCTGCGATCAAATCATGTATTCTAACCGTTAAGGCACTGCCGCCCCTTTTTCCATTGGGGCACAATATGGGCCTGGAAACGGGTCTCTATAGCTTAGTGGTTCTAGAGAGATGATCTCGTCTTATCTCATACAAATAGTCTGACTAAATTTCTAACACTGGGTGGTTGTCTAATTTGATTACTGATGTTTCAATCTCCACTTTTCACCATTGAGCTTATAGATTAAAGCTAGTTAGACCATGCAGACACTCTGACTAATGACTGTGAGGGATTGTGGCAACTTACTCTTAAGATGATACAGTATAACAGTGGGTAACTCTATCACCCCAAATCTTTGCACTATAATTGTAGCGTCCGGATTACTCTCACTAACTGAATACACCTTAACTGCCTCCCACTCCTGCTGGATCTAAAACAGATAGACATCAGGTGATTCAATGTCATGGTCAGGTCAGTGCAAGAGGGGGCGAAGTGATAGGCTAATGGATATTGAACTTTGAACCTGGAGTCCTGGGTTTGATTCCCAGTTCGGGCGAAGACTGCCTTTTGCGACACTCATCGCTTTCAGATCCCGACATAAAACAAAGGAAGTTGGCTTGCTCTGGCCAATTCACACTCTACCAGAGCACCCGCTGATTCAGTGTGAAGCATGCAACACTGAACGAATGGTCCTGTGAGAGGTGTGAGGTTGGGGGTCAGCCAACCTAAGCCATT
>Ga0224501_10002632_pt1 | contig 14124 bp, 8 predicted proteins | sample SF_Oct11_sed_USG_4_FD_169105 | JGI IMG/M metagenome (GOLD analysis project Ga0224501, IMG submission 169105) | Sediment microbial communities from San Francisco Bay, California, United States - SF_Oct11_sed_USGS_8_1 | ecosystem: Environmental > Aquatic > Marine > Sediment | place: USA...
AATGATACGGGAGGCCCAGTAATAAATGGGGGTAGGACATTAGACAGTGTGTGGGATACATTGGACTGAAAAGGTGAAGGACAGAAAGGGATGGCAGAAAAAGAGGGAGGCTTATATCCAACAGGGGAGCCCTAAAGGCTGACCATGATGAAGCTGATGGAAGGTTGCTGATACTGACCTTTATTACATGTTATAAGCTACGTATATTGGATCGAGTTGATCACCAATGAAGCCATCTCTGAGGTGCATCCTCTGCTTCTCGCCACGTGAGTTTATCGGAATCACGCCTGGATCGACGATAACAACAACGCCCACTATAAGATGGTGCTCCTCCAAAATCACATTGGTAACTAGAGGTATGACATCCAATGCCTCATTCTCCTGTCCATCCAGCTCCACGACCACCACCAGCAGGTTAGTCCATGTGAACACAGCACTGCAATACAAACATCACAGCTGAATACAACAGACCGGTGGCAGACATGTGGCATTTATACCATGGTGTTCTGGGGCCGTTAAGTGGCTCGATGGGACACGCAAAATGATCCAGGTCGACATAACATTGTAACCCTACATACAGGCATAGGTTTATCCCGCCACAAACAGATAAATTAGCGTAATAAATGAGAGCATCTTAGACTAGAAGAAATGTGCACTACCGGTTAAAATCCTGAAAAGATCACTGATAAGCTTTTGTATGAAATCATGAGCGGTTGACGCGTCAAAGTAGCTGGACTCACCATTCTGAGATCTTCCTATGGCTTCTCATCACAGAGTTTTCTATATCTATTGGGTGGTATCGAAGTCCTCTTAATACGATGGCCTCGTCCAGCGCTCCCACAATGAAGATAGCATCATGGCGTTCTGCAACAGGTTGATGGGTTGATGATTATACTTCATGTGACACGGTATGACACTATAGCCCAAGAAGACAATATGAGAGGTGAGGATAGTAATCTTGGTATGGGATCCAAGAAGATCACAATCATATAATGCTGTGTTTATGAGGGAATCATCTGTTCGTCAGAGAGGATGATGGTGCAGCCTCTAATGAAACCGCAATGCAGGAGCCGGGTTGGAGTTGACTACGCCCAAAGTCAGCCTCGCCCTACAAAGGTACCCCTGACTCAGTGCGCTACAAGACTTTGAATACATATACACATGTAAATCAGGTACTAATGAGAACAAGAGGAAGGACTTACCACCGTCTGATTGTGTCTTTTCTGTACGTCTGATAAAGCCGAGATAGCCGGTTCGAGCGTACGGTGTCCGTGTATCCCCTGTCGCCAGGTGTGACTCAAAGTGATCCAGAGTCGGACACTCGTCGCCATATATTGCGAAATAGCCATTGGCGTTATGAGGACAGCTTACCCAGATTTCACCCAGGTGGGAGTCGGCGCATTGGCCTTTGGTCTCTGGGTTCGCTATCACAACCTTTACACCGGGTAACAACTACAACAGGGGTAGGTACTGATAAGCCTTTACAGGCTTTACGGGTACAAAGAAATACGATGAGACTGTACTGTTTCAGTTAGGGAATAATTAATCTGGTCAGGCTCGGATTAAAATTGACTGATTTAAATTGATTTCAATTTTGCTCACCGCCAAAAGAGAATTCAGTTTACCTTGCCAGACTCTTTAAGACAGAGACTGTTAGGGCTGCCTTTCTCGAGTATAGATACGCGGTCATATCTCAGAGATTTAGTATCCACATATACTTCGGATGGATCAGGACAGGAAGGACCCTGCAGACAAAAACAGACGTATAAGCATGCCTCAGTTTGGTGATGACAAAGTTCTTCTAAGGCTTTGTGTGTGTTAGAGGACCAACACATTTTATAAATGTTTATCCACAATCTATGGGTATATTTATCATTGTATACGGAACCCAGCAAGGAACACGATATGTGAATGTGTAACTGAAGGGTTGACGACAATAGACACAGGTAGACGAGTACTGAAAGCGACAACAGACACCTACCTGTAGACATTGTGCAGTGTTGACTCGGCAGCCAAACGTTGTACTAACGGCGCGCGGAGACAACCCTAACGTGGCAAACACTTTAGTGAATGATGACATTAGCTGAATCCGCGGCCTCTCTTCGGCCACGACAATACATGTTCGCACGCTACTCAGATTCACTCCTCGTTGCTAAAATGAGACGACAGTGCATTATAACCTGCAATCTGCACGCAGTCATCTAAGTTAAACAAATTTTTTATGGGCTCCTATAAGCCCGAGGCTTATTATGCAGCGAGAGGAGCTGGAAGCTATGCGAGTAGCTCACACTGACAATTGCAGCTTGGCATGACCAGTAATTGAGTTGGACTGGTGCTATAGCCACTGAGCTCTATGCCAGCATCTCACCGTTAGATCTAGTTACCTATAAATAAAGACCATTTATAGGTATGTTTTCCTGTAGCCTACACTAAATTGATTTCTCTTATGAGTTGAACCGAAATAACTGATATAGTCTTCTGTAACTCACCCTAAGGGAGGCGGTGGCACCTCCCAGACTGCGTGTGCACAGTTCCATCACTCCGTATGAGCAGAATGTATCTCTCACTTTATATTGACTGACAGTAGCAAGCCAGAGAGCCGGGTCTTTCTCCAGCTCGGTAGGGGCTATCAGAATCGAGTTGTGGCCGGTATACACCCTTTAACAAATACCTTTACAGCTTCACAACTCCTCTTCGATAAGAAAATAGGCGAGACCGAATAAAAATAAAAGCAGATACATATTTGATCTCGAGCTAATAACGCCGCGCTTCGATGGGCTCTGCATAAGTTAGATAATATAGGGATTGTTCTTTGTTTTGTTCTATTCAAGCAATTACCCATCTTGTTTCCATGGTATGGATATGGTTTGTTCTAGCGGGATTGTGGATATTATCACGTCATTTTCATACACCTCTACTTACCCTATCAGCGTCCACAGGACGGCAGCCAGTCCTGAATAGGGATCTAAGCAGAGCACCATATTGCGTGACGGGTAAAGTTCACATTGCAGCTTGATTGATCGACACAGAGCTAGTACTGATGCGTGAGACATCTGTGTAAATAGAATTATTGTGTGGGCAGACGAATGAGTGAAGGGCAATTTTTAACTAGACCGAACCACCATTCCTAAAACTGTCAGTTAGCGTAAGTACATCACAGAAGTACAAGGGATGAAAGTACTTTCATCAGGAGAGGCACACATAGTCAAACAATAACCATCAAATCATTCATGCGATGGATCCCGGCCAAGTGAAACATGTAATCAACTTGATGTGTAGGGAAAGTTTCTTTCTGACATGTTGCTGTTTTGTGATGGTTGGCCGCAAGCTACATCGTATGCGATTTCGTCATGCAGAGTAAATAATTATCTTTTTGTACCTCCATAAGCTCTGCTATTGCAACGGCCCTGAGAACCTCGTTATGAATGGGTTTCTCATAATTATAACTACGAACAGGCTACAGGCCGTGTACAGTGCAGAGTGAGTGATTCCCGGGAAGACTCCGCTCTCCATCTATGTGAATCAGTTTACCTTGATGCCAGCAAGCATGCCCGTAGTGGATACGCTGAAATCCAGATAACATAGCATCTCACTACTGGGCGGCATGTAGATTGCCAATGGCTTCTTTTTTGAAATGTCTGTAGTATCCAGAAGAACAGGCCATGACTTTGATTCTACTATTGCATTGGCTTCCTATAAACAATCAACAAAGAAGTCATTACCGACATTCGTTACTGGCATACGTAGCTGTATATGAATAAAGAGCTACCCTCTAGTCTCCAACAGAAATACCAAAATCATATAACTGTACATCCAAGGATGGGAAAGCGACAGTATTTGATTTCTGAACCTCGGTGCTGGTTCCTTATGTAGATGAAATTGTTATGACAGGACAGAGCAGGAGAGGGTAGGGCAATTTTATTTTCTTAGGATGTACCTGGTCGGAAAGCAAAAGGCAGAAGGCATAGACGCCGTGTTTCATCGGCTGGAATGGGAGAGGGCGTGGTTATTTACCTTTGAGCGCAGACTCTTTATGATATGTGTGTTGGTGAGAATGGCAGTGGAGTGAGATGCCTCCACTATCATTTTCAGGGTGGGCAGCGTCGTGGACAGGTTATGAGGATGGGGCGGCCGAATTATTATTGGAACGCAGCCCACATACAGACAGCCGTAGAAAGCGGCTACCAAGTCTATGCTTGGTGGGTAGACCAGAGCCACGTGGTCACCGACATTCCTTTTGCCTTTTTCTAATATTAAAGTAGCGACTCGCTCGGCGCGCCTGTGTAGCTGTGAGCAGGTGAGTGTGACTGGTGTCCCCTATAACATCAGAGATATATGTTTTGGCTAGTGTTCACTGAATGCAGACGCAATGAGAGTATTTGGCATACACCTAACATCATGACTGCCAATATGTCATTACTTATAGTGCCGGTCAGCTTGCGGAGGGGTTTATGAAACAGTTATCGTGAAGTCTGGAGAAAAGAAACTGATGGCCGCCTACCTTAGCACTGACACAAGTAAACAGCTCATGATCAGGCATGGTCTGTGCCCTCCATCGTAAAACCTCAGACAGGAACTGATGTTTCTTAGCAAGATCTTCCTCTTTAAAACTGGTCAAATCGAGTCCCTGAGCATCGGCGAGTCGAGCCCCCTGTACAATGCTGCCAACAAACATGGCAGATGGACCGACATCTTTAGGGGTGTCCTCCCTCGGCTGAAACAAAATGTGAAGGTCATCGAGATGTCATGCCGTGCAATGCCATCAAGGTGCTGTACAACAGCCAGAGATGCCAGACAAAGCCATCTATCTACTGTGAGGCAAAAGATTGACTTTGAAACTATGGGCGCAATCTACCGGGTACTCAGCCTACAGTATGCGGGTGAAGAACACATGACCGACTGAATAGTACGCTTGATCTCAATAGGCGACTGGCTATCTCAGGAGACCCGAACATTAACAAAACAGAGCGGTTTCCATAGCGGAGCAGAGGTGGCCATCCCGGGAGAGCCACCGTGAAGGTAATGCATTATTTAGAAGAAAGTTTTACTAACACCAGATGCATTCAACCAAAATATATGGATTGAAATAACCAAGTGTCACTATGATGAACAAACTATAATAATAGCCACGCTATACCGTCCAGGTCTAATTTAGAGAAACTGGGTGCAAAAAAGGTTAGAACTGAGATGGTCACATCACTAGAGCCGAGAGAGAGAAATGGTGAGTTAGTGCCACCCGAAAAAGCTGTGTATCAACTATTAGCACAGTTCATGGAGACCTCTTTGAAACCTCACGAGCGCAGCAGCTGGAAAGTGTAGGGTTCGTTTCTTGGTTCACTATGTTTTTGGTTGCAGGTATTATACACAATCTAAGGGTACACGAAAACGCGCCATTCGATGTCAGTTAATGGGTGATTCAGATCGGGTGTCGTAACAGCTGCTGTCTAATACACGGGTAATTACAATTAGAGTGAGCAGGCAGTAAATCAGTGCACTTACTTCTACTGGCCGCAAAGCGGATTTTGTTATGACAAAATCATCCTGCACCTAACCAAAACACAAGCATGTACGTATTTCTATGTGTGTATGTGTGTGTATGAGTGTTATATGTCTGTGGAGATAGTTTTGGGAGAAGATATAGCTAGCGGGATGACAATTGAGGTGACCTGATCGGGATGGGGCAGGTGTTAACGAATATTACCGACTCTACACTGATAGAACAGACAAGTTGTCATCAATACCAGACACCATGATGCCAGAATGATGAGTGTGATGACACACCGATGTCAGATAATGCAAATATTGCCACTAACATTGCAGCTAGCAATGAGATGAGCCTGTGTCTGGTTTTGATGACAGCTCATGACTAGTGAGTGTTTACTCTATGTGATCGCTTCAGAACCGTTTATACCTGCGGTAGGTTTAATACACATGTGTGAGGGCACATGAGTACATTAGCAGGATGAAGCGCTCCTTCCTTTAGCTTGCGTATCGTCTCGTGTAGGTGGATACCACCCAGTGATGACCGAGGTAGATAGTTCGGTGGCACCAAAGCCAGACAGTATATGCCAACCTGATGTATGGAATCAACTGCTTGTAGGACTTTACTCATCCACTGAAAGCTCTACAAGGTGTGTGTACATTAACGATTCAGTTATGTCTAATTGTTGTCACAGTGACGCCAAATGAGGGAAAAGCGACTCCTGACACAAGTCTATCAAATAATAACATACATTAACTAACTTCGGAAGGGTTTACTAGCTAAGCTAAGCTAAGCTAAGGTGGGACAGGAAATCGTGAGCTTAAGAATGTGTAAAATCTTAGGATGTTTCTAGAAGTAAAAAGGGATTGTGAGGTGTAGATCAATACCTAGAAGTATTGACCCGAGAGCGAAAAGTTCTGGATTAAAATCCTGGTCATGCTGGACTCCTACTATAAGGGTCAGTTCCCACACAATTTATGGCTCTTAACAAGCCTCGGGCTTAGATCTCCTAAATAGGATGGCAGAGCGATGGAATACAACAAACTTAGTTTATGGAGAACAGGGGAGACGGGCTATAAATATTATTTCCTACCTCTTCTTCTGAACAGTCTGGTCTCTGCTCAGCCACAATGCAGATTCTTTCATCTTTCAGTACGGGCATAGAAAACACCGCTATTCTGGAAGTCAAGCGCAAACACGTGAAACAAGTGACGCAGTCATATTCAGGTATATGTATCTAAGTGTTGTGCCTGATTGAATTGTCACACAGTGCAGTGTAATTGATTAATTGATTAATTGATTTATTGACTGATTTGGTTTCCTCGATGCACACATGACCGCATGGGAACTCGACTCCATAACTTTAATCGTTATGCTAATGCACCGTGACACCCAAAGAACAGAAAATACTTCATATCTGGAGAGTGTGACCCTGCGCTGACCTTCCTCTGTAGATGAATCTGTTTGGCTCGACAGCAAGCACCGTGGCAATGATGTCATCAGTATTGTGCCGTCGAGATGAAACTGACATCAATCCTTCTCTGCTTCCACACACAAACACCAGACCGCCCTGAAAGAATAGCATGACTTGTATGCAAACAAACTATGCAAAACGGGGTGGTAGATTTTCACATAAAGCCCTGGAACTTGCGATTTGGCTTTGAAATTATTGGTATGTGAATGAGGAACTCCTCCTAAAACAAGAGTTTTGTGACTGTAGCTCATCAAGCCCAACGTAGGAATACCCGGGTGGATTGATTAGCTGTGAGTTAGTTTACAAATCTGGTCACTTTTCAGTTGGCAGGACTTTGTGTCAACACACAAGTCAACCAAGCTATCAACCACCAACTGTACTCTGAACTGTCACAGCAGTCAGTTGACAGCTTGATGTTATTACTGTTAGGTAGAAGGTTACACTGGTGAATTCCTGCTAACTCTGGTGATTTTTGGTACATTTTATCTCTTTTCAGTTAGTAGGATTTTATGCCAACACTCAAGTCAACCAAGCAATCAATCACCTATGTAACCGCAGTTAGTTGACAGCTTGTGTAATCATTAGGTCTATTCGCGTGACTTTGGTCCGTCCCAATCAAAAAAATTTCAGTCGCGATCATGTGAGCAACACGATCGCAGTCAGCGAACTTAAGAATATTGCAATCGCATCGTTCGTGATTCGTTATCCTAATGTAGTAATCAAGACTCTTTGCGGTAGCCTCGACATTTGCTTTAACTACCACGCTAACGCCTATTTTCAGTCGGGCAATTCTGTTCTCGTGATTTCGGTCACAGACCACGATCGAAGGTGAGATGGTTTTTAAATCGCGCTTTTTGCTCGCACTTCTTAACAGTTTAGCAGATTTCGTGACCGAAATTTATTTCAGTCGCAAAAAACACCTTTTATAGGCTTTTTGAAAACCTGTGCTGTTATACGAGCAATAGAACTCGTCAGTACTTTTTTTGACGGTCCATAGCCGGAACCTGTATTACATCTGCTGTCTGAAAGGCACCGTTGATGGTCTCCTTGGTAATGTCTTACTGGGACAGTCAATAGGTTTTTCAAATAGGCAGCTTGACCATTACAGGAATGGATTCGGCTTAGTTGCCTATCAGTATAAAATCATCAGACAGAGCACCAGGTTCAAGATATCACCGCCTATCTCGTAGTTTATAAATAGTTTTCTGGATATTTCATGTCAAGTTAATTTGTTTGAGAATGGAGATATGTGTAAAAAAGACCCACTTTTTATCTACTTGAGCCGTCCCATATATGGGCTATGAAAATAAGTGACCTTTTCATATGCTACTGTGTCAGTGTAGAGTATAGCTCTGTGGCAAGGAACAGCTTGTATTAGCTATTAGTTTTTTTATATCATTTTTATTAGCTATATTATACTCTGGAAATTTTCGGCGATTTTCATTGAGAAAATCCAAAATATTTCTTCTTCTAGTGGGTGGATAGGACAGCGACCTTCAGAGTCTATAGATAACACCAATGCCTATAAATTGGACAAGAAATGGAGCGGTTTCATCTAGCCCTGCTCCGGGAATTCAAGAAAAATACTGAGGTCAGTTAGCGGGACTTCAAATTTGCTGATCAGCCGCCATTGTGGTGTAATCGGCCTTATATAGGCGCCGCGGGGCTTTAAGTCTCTGATTGGAATATACCTGGTCATAGGCCTGTCTTGCCACCATTGGGTTGGGTATGTGTAGTTGAGATTAAGCTAGCTTACCGGGCCTAGGAATCCAATGAGTCCCGTACGCACATAAGCCTTATCTCCCACTGGCTTGCCTTCTGAGTCCACAGGACGAACCTGCAGAGACACACACACACACACATGACATGTAAATACTAGGGTCAAGGACATTGTGTCTGTCCCAAAGAGACATAAGTTTTCAGTTCCTTAGCTGGATCTACCCTTCCAGTAATTCTGTGAAGGTTGGCTAACGTTGCACTCACCCGAAATACATGCGAGGAGAAACCTTTAAGGCCCCAGTACTCCCAGCCGGTGTAGTTGGCGCACACACACAGCTCCCCAACCTCATCAGTGCGACACAGCTCAGGCTCGCCATCAATCTTCACCACAATCATGTTTGCTAAAAAACAAAAAGAAATATGCCCAGATGCCTGCCTACTTGCCGGTAGATAAGACCACATCAGGATAAAAAAGAGGTGGGTTGAAATACAATTGCACCCTTTTCATCTTGATGGGACGTGTTATCCGATACAGGGCAGCAGTCTAGGAACAAAGATACATTGAGCCCAGCTCTGCACTCGTCTTCGCGATGAAGATCCCATTTTGAACCAACTCGATTTTTCAGCATATCTTGCTGTTTACTGACTTGAATGTCAGCTTCAAGGAATTGACCGTTTCACGATGCATACCAGAAGCCAGGAATGTGAGGGGTGTGGACCCTCCTTGTTGGAACGAGGATGACATATGGAATGCATGGCTTACCCCCAGGAAGAACCTGGCCACAGTCCTGCAGCGTCAGTGACATTAGGCTGTTCTCATCATCTACCCGGACTACCCCATAGCTGAGACCTTGCATTGACAGCACACCCCTTCCCGTCTGATTGCCTCCTTTCCTTCCCGGTCTGTAAAGAAGATGTCACAGTGATTTATTCAACGGGACCTTTTGTGCGAGCCCCTAGGTCACAATCACAGAATAGACCAAAAACACAAAAACTTGGTTCGAGAAGGGGCGAAGTTTCCGTTGAAGATAACAGAAAGTGATGCTGAGGACTAAAACAGTGAGTTAACAACAGCTTCGACGATTGACTAAACGGTCATTAACTAAGAGAAGAAAACAATGTCTGAATACGACTGATAGAAAACATTGTGAAATCAAATTTAAGATGAGCATGCTTCTAATGAATCAAACTGATTGATTTGTTATCTCAAGGGAGTCAATTCAACGGAATGGTGCCAACAATGATTACCAAATGGAAAACAAAATCAACATGGCATTATCATCGCTCTACTTACTGAAGACACCTGAAAGAGGGGACAACAAGAAAATTATCAAAGGCACTGGAATTTATCTACAAATGAATCAAACATTCTTATTACCCAGCCACAACATCGCCAACGATCATCAAATTAACATCAGCAATAAATCAATCAGACAACAGTATTCCACACAAAAAAGCCTACAAAGAAAGCAACTACGAGATTTCAGAAGGAAAGCCCCACAACAGCATTTACAGGCACTTACCTGCGAAGTGAAACTGTGAGTGCCTCTGAGCTGGACGCGCACGGACAGACGGCCTCGGCCTGCAAACCTTTGTTTTGGAACACAGTCACAAATGAGTCACAAGTAGTTAGTGACCCTACAAAGAGAAGAGAGAAAGGGTTCAGTGTTCAGGTCAAAAGGGATAACCAATAATCGGCCAGTAGCAACAAGACCAGAAAGTGTTTGAAGTAAGTCATAGCTGGTAGCCAAGTGGCAAATCCAAAATAGTGTTTGAATTAAAAATAGAAACGGGTCTCACATGGATTAGCACCATCTGCTACCAGGAGCAGTCGTAGAGTTGAGAGATTGACATCTTTGTGATCTTTCTTGGCAAGCATTCCCCAGTGCATGTCTCTAGATTTCGCTATACTCACAGATGCTGCAAAATAAAAATAAAAATCTATCATCAGACCAATAAATGTTTACGTCGAGTTAGAGATAAAACATTCACTGAATGCTGCCTAAATTAATCAAACAACTAATCAGTACTAATCAGCATTAGAACGCCTTCTCTATGGTTGAGCTTCAGTAATCACTTTGCATTTCATTGGATTTCGCTCTTTTGCAGTTACTGTATTGGAATTGGCGCACAAATTGAAACCATTTAGCTTATTAATGGTTCTGAATATATTAAATATGACTGGACATTAATGAAAGCTATGTGTTAGGATACAATGTGTAATAATGAACGTAAGTGGGCTATGTTCAGACAGCAGGAGCAGCAGCAGGCTTTTCCCATCTAACTACAACCATTACCCAGTCGAGCCGCACACATATAAATAGGGCTTTAACGGGCCTTATATCCAACCTTACCAGTGAATCGAGTGATAAGTTTCAGCCAAGAAGCTGGGTCTGTCTTCATCAGAGAATAGGGTACAAATACTACGTGCATTCCGTTGAAAACGCTCTAGAAATGAGATAGGAATACTTATAGACAAACATGTTTCAATTCCGGGAAGCAGTACCAAAAGGATACATTATATAATTAGTGCAGGATATGGTAACATGAGCGGACGCTTACCGAAAGTACGCCGTGCCAAAGACCCATTTCTCTCCTGAAGTCTAGCACACAGACCATGACTTCTCCTGTAAAAGATTGGCCAAGTTACAGGCCTGAACTGATCTTCTTCCCCCACTAAAGACACCTGTCCAGATGACATATCTTCAATTCCTATTTGCATGTTCTACGCAGGCACTTGGTCATCCTAAACGGACCTTCTAAGACTAAGGGTTGTTCAGGAGCAATGACAAGGAGCAGGGAAGTATGTGAGGAAATGATACTCATGGCAAGAGCCCAGGGTTTGAATTCAGGGCGCAAAGGTCTCGAGCCAAGCGCTCCAGCCAGTGAGCTATCGCACAAAATTCATGTAGGCACTTTCGGGGGCAATTCTGGCATCAGCCGCAAAATTGGTGAGATATATAGAGTAGTTGTATTACCTTCAGTATATGCACAGGCTTGAGTTAGTGTTCGGCAGTGTGTCACCATAGCATGATTTGTGACCGTCACACCCATGACACTTCCATCTTTTGCTGTAGTATACTACAACGTGTTAAAGCCCAGGGTCAATTAGACTGTACTGGATATAGGGGCGGACAGCACTCATGATGATTGAATGAGCCCTTTGGCCCTATAAAAGCTACCTCTCTATAATTCTCTTTAACTGGATAGATATGAATGCAATTTGCTAATAGCATAAGCAATTAGATCCCTTTCACTGGCTTATATTATGCTTTTACTAGGGGCCAGAAAGCTGATAGCCATGCATAACACCGCAAGATAGAGCATATGTTATTTGGGACCAAATGTCACTCCATCGGGCAGGTCTGATCTCACTACTAGCAGCAGGCTGGTTAGTGTGAAACCTCATAACCTGTGAAACCTGGTGAAACCAGTTTCACCTCATAACCTGACGACTGATGTACCGGGCAATGATTGCAGCACCCTCATCAGGTCTATTCGCATGATTTTGATCAGTGGCAATGAAGTGGCAATAATTACCATCCCTTCAATAAGTGAGGTGCGGAGGTTACTTTCTTACCTCTATATATGCTGGAGCATGGTCAGGAATATCCGCCGGTGGGTGCCAGTCTTTCGGTGGCTTCACTGCAAAGCTATCCACGCAGTACCACATGAGTTTGGGCCAGCCCTTTATGTTACCTATTTCACCGGTCGGCTCTCGGGGTAAAGTCTTATGACACACCTCAGATGTCAAGGCCACCGTGACATTTAGAGATCGTAGAAGAAATCCCATTCCGGTGCTTCCGGCGTCCTACAAAACATAGGGAGTGTTACATTAAACCTGGCAGCAGGCAATCGGAGTCAGAATCAAAGCAAGACGAAACATACGAGTTACAAGCCACATGCAACATACACATCTGTGCTTGGACGAGTGACTGGATACATAGACTCTGATCATTGGAAAAGACGAGGATTAGCAAAGAGAGCATGGTGCAGGCTGGGCAGATTTTATGCACAATTGCGGAGCACATAAGGGATTAATCTGCGTTATATGGATTTTGGAAAAAAATTGGTTGAATAGAGACTAGACCAAAGCCTGTCTCTAGGAGGGTAGGGTATTCAAACTCTAAGTTTGTACGCCGGCCTAGTGTAACAGTGCTAAGCTCATAAATATTAGGAACAAGTATTCGGGTCATTTTAGGTGGTCAATTAGAATTTTATTTAGTTAACATATTACAATCAAGACTTTAGCCTGTTTCATTATTCCAAACAGAACCTTTCACAGTTTGTATAAGGACAACTTATTCATAGCTCAATTCGAATATAAACTGGAGTAGCACAAGCATACAAAGCTACATGGCTATGTCGGACATGCTGGTGGGTTAGTGGTGGGCTAGTGAGCATGTTACCATGACTAGAGGTCCGTGATGATTCACATCTCCCGATAGCTAACCATAAATATATTGCATGAGGGTAACGGATTACGGAAATGAGGGCAACACTGGAATTTAAGTAAGGCAATCTGTCACTCGAACATCCATTAGAGGTGTGTGTGTACGCGCCGCGCGCACATGTGTGTACCCTAGGGCACTCACGTTAATCCGAATACGGACTGTGTGTTTATCGAGTCAGCAAATAAATGGGAGGACAGGTCAAGGTCATTAATATATCACGCCAAGCCACTCATGTAAGACATACACAAGAATTAGAATCATACTAGGATCAAGTTTTTTATAATCACATAAATACCACAGCTGACTCCCGTGATGTGACCTGATTCACCCTGGCGATTGGGTGTCACGATTAAAACTGAGGTATGTGACAAAACTCACCCGCTTAGAAGTAGGCACCTCCACAGGTACTGGGATAAGTCCGGCACTAATGCATCCATAAAATGCACAGATATAGGATACGGGATCACTGTTAGGATAGACTAGCGCAATCTACAACAAACGCAAAGGGACAATTCAGTGCGCAAGAAGCTACACCCATATGGGGGGGGGGAGATCAAAGACACCGGAATATATACCCACAAGATTTTTACTCAAATATTCAAACCATGTTTATAAATTTTTTCTAACTCTCCGAAAACTACGAACCTTGTCTCCTGGTTTCAGCACCGGTTCATTTTTTGCGCCAATTCTGTTGAGTAAAGAATAGGCAATCTTCATTGTCTTGTTGTGCAGTTTCCCATAAGTCAGTGTATTGACTGTTTTACCGTGATGGTCGAGCATGGTGACTACCGGAGCTTTCGGGAAACTAGCAGTGCCGTATCTGTGAATGGCCGCTGATAGATTGCGTGGCAATCCCGAGTGAACCTGTAACAGCAGACACTGTAAACTTTCTTGCCAGAGTAAGGGAAACCCTGTACACTCACTGCTAATGGGTGCTCGAGACAGCGGGAGTGAATCTCGTCCACTAAGCCGCAAGTGTACTGAGGTCCGGGTGG
>Ga0224501_10002633_pt1 | contig 14121 bp, 10 predicted proteins | sample SF_Oct11_sed_USG_4_FD_169105 | JGI IMG/M metagenome (GOLD analysis project Ga0224501, IMG submission 169105) | Sediment microbial communities from San Francisco Bay, California, United States - SF_Oct11_sed_USGS_8_1 | ecosystem: Environmental > Aquatic > Marine > Sediment | place: USA...
GCAGCCCCCCCCCCCATAGTCCTCTACAACTTTCCCTCTTCATGTCATTCACAAAGTCCTCCCTCACCCAATGTTTCACCGGGAGTGTGATGACGCTCAAATGGTGAAAGATAGATAGGCTATCTTGACTTGTCACTAGTCATTCTCTTCATGGCCTACTAACACGTAAAGGCGTTGTGGCTGAGTGGGTAGAACGCTCTAAACTCTCGCTGAACGCCCCGGGTTCGAGAAAACATGTGTTTAAGGTTTGGGAAGGTGGCGGTGGTGAGGAAGGGGAATAGCACCCCACCTAAGTTACACTGTTGCCAGTACAAGTTGACTCCAAAAGTTGACTACAGGCGTTTCCCCCACACGGCCATTAGTTGCAGGACAATCTTCACCTGACTTATCATGTAGGACCCTCATGAAAGAGTCGCACAAGCTTCAGATTGTTTCTATGTATTGGGTTGTATTGAATTTGTTGTTTAGTAAACAAAATGCAAACCAATGAAGATTGTACCCAATGCACTTGATCGCCCGAAACAAAGCGCGACCCAGCTCCCGGTAATCTAACTAAGCTCTCTGAGTGGTCCCAGAATGCATTGCTGGCAGATTGACTGAAACCGAAACCACAACAAAATCTTGGGTCAATCGATCGATGGGCAGTCCATTATTTTGTCCTAGCAAATCGACCAAACTTGTCATTGTTAACATAAAGAATTATGACAATTTTTTGTGACTGTAGGTGGTGAAGAGTTGCCTGTGGAGTCTGAGACTACGTAAGTCAAAACTGGTGGTCATTGCGGGTCAGTTTTCCCCAAATATGTTGATGGGGGTGTGGTAGGAAATATTTTGAGCGCTTGGTTTCTCGACATGGTTGCCCCCGTGTTTCACTTAGTTCAATGGTAGCGTGATATTGCTTGGCATTTGCAGATATAAGGGTGCGTATAGAAGAGTATGCCACATGTCAGTGCCATTGTAGCAGGAAATGTTTTGAGCACTTGTTTTTTGGACATGGTTGCCCCTGTGTTTCATTTAGTTCATTGGTAGCAAGATCTTGCTGGACATTTGAATAGTACGATGGAAATTGAGGACTATGTCACATGTCAGTGCCATTTTCCTATCAGATAGCGCAAACTGTGTCGGTTGAGTAAAGCGATGTCTCCTAAATGCGATGTTGATATTCAAATGTCATCAAAATTTTCTATTTTCTGAAGCGCTGTGATTTTTTGCTAACCTTTCGATCCCTTTCGATCGATGGTGTCTAACAATATCAGACAATGTCTACACCACCCCCAGACTATTCTACCACTGTCAAAGTTTATGCCAGACCCCCCCCCCATACTATCCAACCTCCGCAGCATCTTTATAGGACTTGTACTACGCAGGACATAGGGGTATTTATATGGCTGTGAGTGAACAGCTGCATTTTCCCCCTCACCCGAGGGGGTAATTCCGAATGTGTTGTTACATAACTTTCGACTATGGCTGCAGGTGCTACGCCATGCTACAACTCTAAGCGTATTTTGCTTTGCCTGACCTCGGGTCTACCTATTTGGGTCAAATCCTTTATAGGACGAAGGTGGGGGTTTATAGCTTAAATGTTACTATTAAGTGCATATTTTTCACTCATTAAGCGATCCTTTTACAGGGATATTGCCCTGGTTGAAGTTGCTTCCCATTGTAAAGGGTCACTGTGATTATTTTCTTGCCAAAGTAGCTCAAAGTTCAATCCATGTCACTCTAAATGTGTAGTAAAACTACAGGCAATAAAATAATATACTGAGGAGAGCAGAGTGCAATCCTGACCATTTCCTGTGGCCGTCTGCGCTCCCAGCTGCCGACTGGATGTGATTTTTGGCTGGGGCGGTTGACAAATTAGAATTTGAGCATGATAAAATGAGTGTCACCTGTCACCAATGAAATATTTTTTTGAAACATGGAGCGAACTGCTTAAATTTGCAATTCTAATGCCAGAAGTGGCGTTGGGACCCTTATACAAAATTGGGGCTTTGCAGCTGCATACCTCTCATTGTTAAAGGATCACCACGTGTACATAATGTTTATCCCAAAGCAGTAAAGTGCCCAGTGACTCATGGAATTCCTTGTCGTTCAGGCTAGGCATCTGTACTTAAAAATCGAATTTCTGGCAATGAATGACTAGTTGATATGCGCTTAGTAGGTCACCTTGAAGTCTATAGTAGCTTAGATTTCTTATGAATGGGCGACACATTTTTATCTTATCTAAGCAGAGCTCATAGTCAAATATCTTTGAGCCGACTCACTATATCAATATTTTATTACCAGCTCTTGTCCTCAACTGGTCATCTCAACCAGCCACCTGACTGAAAACCATATGCCAATAAAAACGGTGGGATGACATTTACACTAAAGAAAAGAAACTACCAAAAGTTTTAGTTCGGACTCATTGTGGTGCATTGATAATGTGCTCTGCAAGCTTCTGGTGACTGAAAAGGGAACCTGTGAATTTATTTTTTAGAGTAAAGCCGACGGCAACAGTTGCTACTCCGATGAAGGAAAGTGACAGTCCAACTACTGCCAGTCCCACTGTTCCCTTGCCTACCACCCCAGAATCAACCTCCTCGTCTTCGGATATAACAACCCCCTTAATCACATTGCCTCCCCCTACCCCTCCTCCTCCTCCTCCTCCTTCTCCATCCACAAGCCGTTCTACCACCCAATCCACAGTTATGACCACAGAGTTGCTTCAAGTGGAGACAACTGCTGAGGATACTACCACCACTACCATGGCTAGCACGGTCGTACTGACAACTAAGGTATGGAACTTTCAGCGTTGTCCTTTAGGAGAACTAAACGAAAGCTGTGCCCGTGCAATTACCTTTCAGTGCCCCGTTGGTCCATTCAATTTGGCTGTCCCATTTAAACTGTATGACTCAATTCAGCTGGCTTCAACAATCTGGGTCATTGCCTTCATAAGCCATTGGTGGGCAACGGATAATAGGCTCTTCATTCGTGCTAAACATGCCCGCTTTTGGCTTAAAATATAAACCATTTAGTTCATCAAGGTGTTGTGTTCATTTCTGGGGGTTTTTGTAACTGACTGCCTAAACAAGAGTCAGATTTCAGAATGGTTAAAATTTCATCCCATACAACCCATTGTTACAATCAGAATGCCCTTATTTATAAGTGCAGTCTGGTTTAGGGTGCAATATTTCTTCGCAGTAAAATGTACATCTATATAGTCATATAGTTGCATGGTACATGCATAGCATTTCTAACCATGTGAGTCCAAGCACTGATTAGCTACCCATGTTTGCAATTGCACCTATTCCTAACCAGTTTGCGACCCCACCATCCAGATTTTCAGTATACCATACTTTAGGCTTATAGGGCAATTTGATCACCTGCTGTTGGTTTCCCAGTCAGATAAAAAATATTTTCTTATTTTGACGAGCCCATTTTTCCCTTTTCATCTGTATTATCTGACTTTCCTGTTAGTTGCATGGCTGGTTTCTTAGATAGGTCATAGTAGTATGACATACCAGCTATATTTCAGCGCGATGATATCTGTCCTGTTTGAGAATTAACCTACAGGCTTATGATTTTGTCTGTTTTTCACTCTAGATTGCAGTGGTCTTTGCGGCCATTGCCTGGTTGTGCTAAGTATACTCAGTAGTTGTCTCTAACTTTGGCTCCATAAACCCGCCGGTAACCAAAGGGCTGTAGCTCTTATCAAAGGGCTGTAGCCCTTATCTTGAACTCTTTTTCTCCTTTTGGCACCTCTCATTCTTACCATATTTTTTGACACGAAGAAAAAATCCCCAGAAGCACCAAAAGTTGTAAAGATGCGCCGTGCGAACGGTAACTTTCAGCTCTCCAACGTGGTCTCGCTCAGTCAATCTTCTGCTTCTGGGGGTGTTTTTTGGGAATCACTCGACATCCTTATCTGTCTCGAGTGTTTCTCGCTGCATGCATTTGCGGTATCATTTTATGCTCGATATTGTTTGCCTCCTCGCTGTTGTGGGTCCTAAAGTGACTAACAGGACGAATATAACAACCCAAGCCTTGGTATAAAACCGTAACCTTTCTCATTCCCCCGTCCTGCATTAGGCATCCTGCTCTCGCCTTAGTTATTTGTTGCTTCGGATACGCGCATAGCTTAACCACTACCCACTTGGTGTTGACAGGTTGATTAGACTATGTGTTATAGGAGAAAGATAATTCCATGTGTTGATGTACATGCACTACAAAGTTTTTCAATATGTAAAACTACCAGACTGATCTACTATCACGATCTGCAGATGTAAACCTACATACTATGTACATCAACATGTGAAGCTATACGTGAAGGTTAAAATCTGTAGTTCGTAATAGAAGAACCGGCTAATAGTTTTACTTATTGAAAAGCTTACTTGTGGTACATTGTAGGCGAACCCAATGAGATGTCCCAGATTCCAGAGTGTACATGTAATTACATGTGCAGTCGCAGAAAATTATACAATATCTGAGTTGTGATTAACGACTAGGGCATACCAGTATCTAGTCAATGCTCTGTAATTTCATGAGTACACATTCCAGTTGCCAACAGAGATATTACTTGACTGGAGGTTGGGGTTATGCAATGAGTAGCGTATAGACATCAAGTGGATGATTCTCTCCTTTCATTGTCTGGTGAACCAACTGGTGATGCATTTCACCAAAGAGCGCCTGTGTCTGTATCGAGAGAGACGAGTATGGATCAGCGCTCGCTTAGTGGTCAGGATACACGATTTGCGTTCAGTGAGTTGTGCGTTAGAATCCCAGAAAAGTTAATGGTGACATGAAGGGCATGCTACCGTAAATTGTTCCTGAGCTCCAACGAAGTCTCCCTGTTATTCATGGGGCAAACTCTATAGCCCCATACAGGGAATAGCAATGTGGAGTATTACAGATGTGACAACGTGTATGGGGAAATAATATGGAGATCAGATCTGGCCACATTTATGTGTGACCAGGATTGACCCAAGTACCACTGTTGGGTGAAGTAACTTGATAATGAACATGTCCATTAGGAAGATCCATTGAGCCTTGGCTGATATCACAGTCGAGCCATGGTCATTTGGCAGGTAATTACTTTTTGAGAGCTAGTAATTTTCTCGTGGAGTCACTTGTTTGATATAAATGTGGGATAATTGTTTCCGCGCCATGATTTTAACAATGACCAGGTTCAGTTGAGGAATCGGCATTTAATGTTACAAAATGGGTATTGGATGATTTGGCGGAGTTCCCCCTACTAAGATACCTCCACAATCCTGTTTGCATGGGTATGACCAGAGAATCACTTTTCACACAATTTACTAGTATGGAAAAATCATGCCACACCAAAAAATAATGGATTCCCGATTTATTGACAAACAGACATGCTGTGAAAACAAGCAGCTTTGGGTGGTTTAAGTGTTGTGTACTGAACACTTGGAGAAGTATGTGATGTGTTCACACTACCTTTGACTTCGGGTGACGCACAATGGAATAGATGAAGTTATCTCCCCTTAGTTGTGGTTATGGTTGTTTGCATATTGGTTGGCTTATCGGATTTAGCTGTTGTGTGTTTGTGTACGCCAAGTATGGGATTGTTCTTTATCTCACTGCCAAGCTGTTTCAGCTCGTATCACACTCATGCGTCAATGTTGGCATCTCAATCCACTGACTCAATGTTGTGCTTCTGTCTTTGGCGACTCGCCTTTGTACCTTGTCACCTTGTCATAGTTTATCCTTTGTCACCGCTTTCACGATTGACCAAGACGCCTCTAATCACTTATAGTTTGTGATTGATTGCGAATGTAGAGGTAACACAACCTAACCAACCAACTAGAGAAATAACACCACCATTTTCTCACCAGTAGATTCGTTGCGCTGATGTTGACTCGCTATTCCACTTATTACAGCCATTGACAGTCCCACCACCAATTACTGTGCCCCCACCCAATCAAAACAAGCCACCGAGAGTCATTGGCGAAATTCTGGACAGGCATATGCTAAAACAAGGCCAGATCTGGAAATCGGATATACCTACTCAGGCCTTCACTGATGATGTAAGTAACCACGGAATCTCTCTGTGATAGTGAGCGACTTCAGTGTCCATACCATTCATACATGAGAGCAGTTCCGTCACAAGATCTCGCCGCTGCCTCATTACCACAAGCTCTTGCCTCTGGATATGACCCGTCAGACAGATGACCAAGATTTAGCCGGCACGAAAATATGAATTTCTGCTCTGTGAATGTGTGATAAAAGTTTGTCGCGGTATTTTGGATGTCCCTTCTTGTCTCCTTTGATACAAAATAAAAAATATTTTCCGAGACAAAACACGGACATCCCATAACCAACACACCCTGCCTATTTCAGTAATGCTGGGTACGGAAAAAGGCAATGACAAATTTTCTGTCTCGAAACAAAACAGCTATCACAGATATACAAAAGTTGTATGGCTCCGTACCATCGATGGTGACCTAAATGCCCAATCGCACCTACCCCAGTTTGGACAGATGGCATGGTCATATGTTATTACAACTAAACATAGTGTCAAACACTTGGGAATTTGAGCCACATATTTCGATGAATAACCATAGATAACCGATTTGGTATTTATCTGGGGTGGCTCCTTATGTTTTCTGTGACGAATCCGATGCTACATTCTCCAACTTCATCCAGCTAATCGGCTTAGGTTTCGTGTGCATGGCTCAGTTCGTGCAGAGTTACACTTGCTTTATGCTTTTTCTTCTTGTGTCCCCCTGACAGAACAGTTGTCATGTCAGGGGTGGCGCAGAAACTGGCCTACTGAGGTTTTGACTCAGCATTTTTCTGGGTACAGCCTTTTTTCTTGCACCCACATGCCCCATAGAGAAGGAAACTATGGGCGGGTCTCCTTTATTTTAATATTGTGATCCGAATTCGATGAGGGTGTTGCGAAGGACAAAAGTTTTTGCCCGAACTGGGAATTGAACAAGGGATCCCTAATCCATGGCCCAGTTTGCTCTCTACTAATTTATCGCTATCCATTAAGCTATCACTTCATCCTGATTGGTTAATTGCAGGACGGGGATGAGATTTCGTATCATGTCCAAGATGTTATTACCGGAAAGGATGTGAATAACGATGACTCTGCCTGGATAATGGTTAAAGAGAACCAGGTAAGTTGGGAGTCTTTTTCTCTGCTCCCACCTTTGTTTGTGAGGAGTGTGACTGGTCAGTTTTCTGGGAAGGTGTACTGCTTCAGAGGAGAGGTCTCACCACAGAGTTTTCCTCCCCAATAATGGGTCTAAGAGTCTCTCGCACTTAGTCCCTAAAGCTTGCTCATGTTTTCATCTCACTCCCCGCCACTGTAAAGCCAAACTCATATCTTTAGAGCAGAGAGCTCCCCAGGCCGAATTTTTGTTTACACTGAGTAGATTTCGAGCTTTGGGTATTAAGAGTTGCATTGCCTTGATAATCTCAATCTTGAGGAAGGACAACTCCTCGGTTGAGCTAAAATGACGCGCTATACATGTCGCACAAGGAGGTATTTGAAGGGCGGTCCTACTAGACTCCAAATAATAACCCCATCTTTTATCCTTCAGGTCATTGCACTGCCTTTGGCTGGACAAGATGGAGACAACCAGTTTAAGCTGGTGGCTACAGATGCTAAGGGACTGTCAACTGCTGTATCATTCACTCTGAATTCTTCACCAGCTGATCCTGATGTTAGATACCAGGTAAGGGGAAACCACTATGCGAATCTAGAGGTGTTAAATAGAGGGGTCGCCATAGATGGGATTATCATCCCCTCCCCCACCCGCAAGACAAAATAGAGGCCTTTTGTAAAGTGGAGTTGTATTCTCTTGGTGACTTGGTACTTTGGCAGCCGTGTATAGCCTTCTGTGACAGGATTTGGTTCTAATCAGCCATGCTGGCATATCCTAACACAATCAATTACAACTGTGGCAATTAATGATTGCACACAGAAGTTGTAGGTAGGGAAGCACTACTTCGACAAAATATCAAAGCATAGATACATTCACATACATGTAGTACCAGGGTACAATCATCAATCTTAATTTAGCAAACGCCAATTTAGAGGATGACCAAAGTGAAGATGGCATTTGTTTGACAGGAATATGAAATGAAAATATCATCGGGTTCTGTCAACACGGCTAAAGGACTACTTCAACTGGCCTATCAGCTTGAGATGGATGGAAAGGTTGAAATGATCAACGTTATTGATGAGAAGATGGGCTTAGTGAGGTTCACTGAGGTGTTACCAGACCAGAATGACTGTCCGAATGATGTAAACAGGTCAGTTGATTCTTCCGGATTCGTCTATTGTGCCCGATAAAAGGGATGGTAACACTATGGGAGGGCCTCCTTTATTTGACGCCGAGATCCGAAACCGATGAGGGAGTTGCGAAAGACACATTATTGTACGAACTGGGAGTTGAATCAGGGCCTACGAGTCTAACGCCCTGTATGCTCTCTACTAGGCTATCAATTCACCCTGACAGTACCTCGATAGATGACTGACAGACTGGTTACCTGTTGGTGGCCATGCTTTTGGCGTCTGTAGATGTCTTGTCATGTAAACAGGTTTCACCATGGCGAGAGGTTATGGTTGTTTTCTCGTACGGTATCTTCACCGTTATGTGGGAGCTACCGAATTAGATTGTTGCTTAGCATGGAGCACCAGTATCGACATTCCATAGCTTATATTGGGATTATGAAATATTACCCTAGGCATACATCATGGAATTATTAGCGAGGATAACCTTTATGAATTTCTGCCTCTGTTTTGTACTTTATTGGTGAAAATACACAGCCAACAGCTAACAATATGCAGTATTTCCTACCTATAATTTATAGAAATACCTTGACGAGACTAAGGAAAATGAAAGAATATCCACTGACACTGTCCGGTAACTCAAAAGTGACTGTTGAGTCAGTCAGGGCCAAACCAATCTCACCGTGTACCAACAGTCCTCCAACATTTAATGAGGAACTCAATGTCAACTCAAGGTACACACAACACACAGTACAACAAGGAGAATTATTTACAGAGGAGCTGCCAAGGGAGCTGTTCACTGACGTGGTGAGTCTTGAGTTAACACTAGCACTAGAATGAACTCCATCCTTCAACCTCTCCGGGCTATTGTTCAGTCTAGTAGTGCACAATTTCACCCCGAGTCAACAGGCGCTCTGGTGGCCCGCCATGACCGGGATTTGAACCAAACGTCAGCGCTGTTCCACCGACCAATCACACCTTTTTAAGGAATTCGCCAATTGTGATCTCCCTGTGGTTTGTAGGAGGATATCGATTTGGATGGTATGACGCTTCAGCTGTCCATTGATGGACTCCCTGATCAGGAGCCTGGCTGGATAAGCTTAGATAAGCATACCATGAAGGGTTTGATATGGGACAGTGAATCGGCAGACTCTCTTCAGTATATGCTCACAGCGACAGACTCGCTTGGTGGTACCGCAGAGCATGAAATCGCTTTCGAAATCATCACTCCGTATGGCGATTCTTCTCACAGCTTCACTGTTACCATGGACATCAACTATAGCAAGTTTGCTAATGATAACAGCATGATTAAGTTTTATGAAAAGCTTGCCATGTCATTCCCTGACTCTATTGTGACAATTCGCTCTGTAAAGCCGGGTTCTGTGAAGGTTCAGTGGTCTAATCGCCCAAGCCAAGCCCGCGAATCCGACGACGAGTGCCCTGAGAAGGAGGTTAAATCTTACACAGGATCGGTATTCACTGACGGCGCTGTCGATGATAAATTCCTGTCTAATATGCAGCCATATAAGGTAACGGAAGTCTCCTTCACTCCGGAAGGCAGCTGTCTGGGAGTTCTCGATCCAATCTCTGTAAAAGTTTCGGATGCCACCTCCGGGGAAAGTAAGACTAGTGGGGTCTCGCTGCTGACTATCATCATACCTGTGGTCATCGCTGCCATTGTAATCATAATCGTCATCATTGTTATTATTTGCTGCATTCGACACAAAAGAAAAAGTAAAGAAGTTAGTAAAAATAATGGCAATTATATAGAGACGGGTGTGCCCGTCGTTTTCGATGAAGAAATGAGGGACACTGAGTCTAGAGATAGACCCGAAGCCGTACCACTGATGAGTGGTACAGAGTCTAAACCGAACCCTCCGGAATATCCGCAAAATGGTAAGGAGACCACTCGCCTCACCAGTGACGCTGATTACCAACCTCCTACTCCTCCGGTGAGCGAACCGGAAGAAAATGATAGGTCACTGTAATAAAGCCACATCTACACATTAACAACGGGTATATTGGGAGGTGCGAACCTCCACTGCTGGCTCGTAGTACAAGGGGCTTTGGTGAACTGCTGATTGTGATAAAGACAGAGTCATTCCATTACCCCGTTGCCAACAAAGCGCGAATTTGTCGATCTGTAAAGTCACTTCCAGTAGTATTTACGATTTAGAGTTACGTCTGCCAATTTGTTATTGTATTTGTCAAAGGGTGCCACATATCCTTGAACCAGGAGAGATTCTTATGGTATAATTTACTTAAGGCTTCGCCAGTTTTCCCAGGGAGTTTATTATACACATACACACATACACATACATCGGGAACAAATTGATGGGGGCGTTGCTAAACGCAGAATTAAAACTATTAACGTCGTTTGTATATACATAGTACATTGAAATGTTGTATACCTTATAATGTCTGTTGATTTTGATAGTTCAAATTGAGTAGGTTTCCTCACTTTCAGTACCATGACAAAAGCCTGATGTTTGGAAATTTCACGCGTCTGCGGAGCTAGGTGATATTACCATAAACCTCGTAACCTCGAGTTCCCTATCAGATTTAAGTCATTATTATATAATAACTTTGTTAAAGATTATTTTGCTCTTTTCATGGCTGCGGTAATTAGAGTCACTCTGCTTTTTGGACGTATTATTTTGGTATACTCTGACCCGCGCCATTGTTGTGATCTATTGCTTCGCTCATCCATTACATCACGATACACGATAACTAACGCAAAAAATACAATTCTTTACAATAAAATTTACAAGTTATAATACTCAAATACATTGTATTGGCGGGTACTGCTTCACCTTGATGTCATGATGGCTATTTACCAAGGTTTGTGTACAATTAGAAGCTAGTGGGACTGGTGTTCTGGGACAATACGGTGAAAAGGGGGTATGCATAATAAACGTCTGATCATGAGAACAATAGTGGCTCTTCATATTGAGGTGTAACCTTTTTATTATGTACTGAAAGAGTGACCCTGCTCTCCGCGGCATGAGGGATAGATGGAAGTCAGCGGTATGTGAGAGAATTGATGGTGTATAGTCGTACAACCAATGGCTAAATGGTCATGTGACCTGGCTCTTAAGGAAATGTTGAATGTTGGGGCGAGGCACCATATGCCAAAGGGCCAGGTCGCTGCATAGGGCTTGATCAAGGAGGGGGATAAGCCCAATACACGACGCATAAACAGTTATCTGCTCTTACAAAGCAAATAGATCTTTGTAGTTGACAGGTCTGATAAGCCTAACAATTGGCAGGTCTGTCAGTCACCAACCAGCATGAGTTTCTACTACACCAACAGTCTACCTCTTGCAACTAGTGGATGCGTCTTCTACAAAAATGGTGAAAGGTATGTAAGCAGTTATCTTCAACATAACGGCGAAGGGTGGGTATTTGTTTTTTCCACCAGTCACGGCTTAGTATGGATCACCATGAGTGAGTCTGTATCAATGCTCCATCCAAAAGTGAGGCTTTTTTGTTCTGAGCTAGAATTATTGTGAGATGCAACTGGAGCCTGCCCTGGCTAGGATTCGAACCCAGGTTTTCATGGTGCTATACCATGGAACTATCCTACTATTTACTAGTGATAGTGGGATCGCTCAAAACTACTCGGTCGAAAGCAAGAGAGACCCAAGTTCAAGCCCTGAGTACGGTCTCATTATATAAATACCAGCAGGTACCATTCAACAACAAGCCACGGGCTCATCAGAAGTCAAAGTTCTAAGTTAGATGGTCAAATACCCCACAAAACAAATTTTTAAGATTAAAGGCATAAAGACGTATAGGAAAAATAAATGTATATTGCTGTATTTCTAAGGAGAAATTATTGTAAGCTGTATGTTTGTAATTATGCCATGACATGATAGTTCTTACACATGCCTACAGTTTGGTGTACATCTATAGAAGTGAACCAACAGATTTGTCAGTCCCTCATCCTTAGTCCAGCCGATCACCTCCAGGATTAGGTGAAGAACTATTAGCATGCATCCACAGCTCATGGACAATTGCTTCAAAATTGTTTTCCATTCTAGTTTTTAAACCAAATGAGACGAGGCCTACATTGTGCTTTTAACCGAAATTTGTCTAGTTTTTTCTCGTATTCCTTTTGCACCGTTATGGTGAAGACTGCTAGATAAGATACCCGTTTTATCACCAGTTATGGCTTCGCATGGAGCACCATGAGCGGTTTAGCAGCAACGCGCCACCCCATAGTAAGGCTTGTTTTTATTTGTGAGCTAGGTTTCAAGCTAGAAAGCTTATACTCAAAATGGGAGTTGTCCATGGCTGAAACTCGAACCCCTGTTCTAGCCCACGGATGTGAGGCCTTGTGCTTTCCCACTACCCCAAGTTAGGAGTGACTGTGATTCTCTAGTGATTATTTTGAGTTTGTTCACACAACCGAGCAGCCGCAGCTTCAAAGTAGCTGCATCCCAAAATGCATAGCTGCTCTTTTCTTTTACAAGCGGCAGCATATCAGTTTAGGGCCCATACCAACAGCTCATTGGGGTATTTGCGTTTACGGCTCATACCAACAGTGCATTGGTGTATTTGCGTTTACGGCTCATACCAACAGCTCATTGGTGTATTTGCGTTTTGAGGGCGTGCTGGGATTAGACTTTATCTTTAAATATTGAGATATAACAAGTGTTTCGATGAGCAGGTTATCTCTAGGCGAATAGTTGTTATCCTTGAACTAAATTTAGAACCAGCATTATTGTGATGCAGATGCAAGTACCACAGAGCACTGACATCGCTGCACAGAGTCTGTCATGGTGAAGCGATACCTTAGTGGGCAGCATACCAGAGCCCTGATTTGATTCCCGTGTGGGCAAACATTTTGTCTTTCACAACACCCTTGTCGGCTTCGAATCCAGACTTCAAAACCAGTTACCTTATCTATTGAGCACATACATAGGTGTAAGAAGAAAGTTTCCTATAATGACGCACCCTGGGAAACGCTGAGTCAAAACTCAATAAGCCACATTCTGCATATCACAGTGATTACATGGTCAAGAAGACAGAGTCTGCTCGCATTCTTACATGAGAGAGCTTACCTTCCATTACCCTCACTCCAAATACCTCAGCTACTGCCATAGTTACCCTCCCCGCAATGGCTATTACCTCTTTCATTCAACAACAACACAGTGCCAAGACGCGTTAGACCAAGGAATCCGTTCCGAGACAGAGCCAACAAACTTCTCATTCTCAGTAAAATGCTGTTAGATTTCGCCAATAACTTCATAGATAAGAACCCTTTACCTTATGGCTTATTATTGGCTATAGCATGAGTTGGTCAAGATTTCATGCTATCACCGGTCACATTATTACTATTGCTATTTTTTAATTGTGCATCAAATAATATAATAAACCTGCATTTGCCTCGCAGTGAAATGGCATGATAGGAAGTTTCGGTAAGAAGAAATGGCATAGAGCCCGGTCTCTTATGTCACTGCCAGGAAGAGACTTCACCTCGATCCCGTACCCCAATGCGTACACCAATGCGGTCCAAGGACTATCACACCAGTACTTCTATAACATTCATTCTATAAAAAGGCCTGGCCACTGAGGTTATTTGAATGGGTATGTTTTTTGCACTCTACACGGTGCTTATGCATATTCATTGTACTCTTGAGGCAAGAACCCGCAAACTTAATCTCAATACTAGATAGGAAACAGGCTGCTACTGTGGTGCATGGTATGACTTGTATGGTCTTTATTTTGTATCCTGACCAGAATTAGGGGTAGCCCAAATGACCTTGTGAGCAAAATGGTGTTCTTTGTTCTTGGAAATGTACATGTGCACTGTTTCCCCTTGTACATTGATATAGGACATTCACAGAATTCTTTGAGTTGTAACG
>Ga0224501_10002635_pt1 | contig 14117 bp, 10 predicted proteins | sample SF_Oct11_sed_USG_4_FD_169105 | JGI IMG/M metagenome (GOLD analysis project Ga0224501, IMG submission 169105) | Sediment microbial communities from San Francisco Bay, California, United States - SF_Oct11_sed_USGS_8_1 | ecosystem: Environmental > Aquatic > Marine > Sediment | place: USA...
ATATTATATTATATTATATTATATTATATTATATTATATTATATTATATTATATTATATTATATTATATTATATTATATTATATTATTATATTATAACACAGTGCAGCACTTACCTCATAGTAATTTCTCAGCTCGTCAGCTAGCGTATTCACAATTGTGTTAAGTGCAGCATTTAAGGCAGGATTGTTCATCACTGTGATTGCAGTTTTTATGCTTTGTGGTAACCTCTAAAAACGCAGAAAGGTGACAAAGCATGCATGCCTTATAATACTCCTAAATGCTCAACAGATCTTCACATTCCCTCTCCTAAACCCCCATCCAGTAAAGGTAACATCTGAGAGAATAAAATGGGTAAATTTTGCAGTCAGATAATTCCAGCAGCATCTGAGCACTGTCTTCACTTTGATTTTACCAGCCAAGACATGACGTGAGACGTATGCAGTGGTGAGCACAAACATATTTGGAATCAGTATCTTGGTCAGTGATCATGATTGTGATAAGCGACTTATAGTTATGGGTATTGTGGAGGGGGAACCAAGTGGTTTTAGAATCACTGTAAAACAGCCCATCACTGCAGTATGCTAGCATTAATTTGATTACCCACCTATAAGAAGTTACTGGTTAGTTAGTTGGTTGCTTGGTTGGTCAGGTAGTTAGTTGCGAGATCTAATGGGTGTCGCATGACAGTGCAACACTATAGGTTGCGCCACTGCGTGTGCATTGTTTAAGCTGGAAATCCACCAAGTGAGAGAACTTAATAGGGATAGGGGAATAGCTCAGTCATTAAAAGCGCTGGGGTTGCATCTGTGAGAACCTGGGTTCAAATCCAAGCCATAACGGGCCCCCATTGTGAGTATGAGCTTTTCACATTCATGCTAGTTCTGACTGCTCCAACAAGCCTCATGGATGTCCAAGCACCTGAGTAGAATTTTTAAAAACAGGCAGATTGCTCTCGTGTGTCTTCCCACTGTCAGATTGATTTATACTCCATAATTATCAATTATCAATTCTCACACAAGGTCATGGACTTTGCCCCCTGGTTGGCAAAGATACTTGGTTGAAGGTTAGTCAGATCCCTTTCATAGTTCCACGATTGGTTTTCTAGGATTTGGACCTGCGACTCACTGCATGCTAGTTATGTATAATTCTAACCATTAGAGAGGTTAAGATATGGATGGCATGCCAAAACGGTTTGCTCTAACTGTTCACCCAGCGTAACCGTAATGCGTAGAGAGGTAAAGATACCAAGTTCCAGCATAACGGTTAACGAACCCCTTCGAGAAATGAAGAGAATCCAGCAGTGACAATGATCAAAACCAGGTCACCATCTTGTGTTCGCACAGTTTCTCTAGTTACTGAGCCCTTCGATAGAGGCCATTCATAATGGGTTTTGGGCCACACGGGACACTGCTATCATAATGAATAAAGCCATACGATATGTGCCTATTACCTCGAACAAGACATCCGGGTAGGTTTCACCGAGGTTCACGGCGAGTAGACCAAGATAATAGCAATGGGAGCTGTAACCATGTAGAGAATTCTACCAGTTTTGCTAACCTGGGAAACTCTTTTGGTCACACAACACGCACATTACCATTATCTATATTGCATGAAAAAGTAACTGTTGCCGGTAACCGCTTGCCTCTTAACCTCTCTATTAATCCATGACTGCACCACTTTAGCCAAACTTACTTTTCCGATCATATCCTTGAATGTCTCATTCAGTTTATCTGCGTTGTACTCCATAATATTTAGAAGTGATATCATTGGCTTAGTAAAGTCACTTGGCAGCCGCTCCATCATGCCTGCAAGGTTGTTGACCACGATGGTGTCGGTGATTCCCTGGTTAATAAAGGCATAGCTTTACATATAAGACTGCCTAACCACAATGTGACTGTGCTCCCAGTGGCCGAGCCAATCGGAAGGAATAGCAGGTTCATGCTCATTCCTTCATATAAGGAAGAGATCTGTCACAAAGTAAAGCCGTATATTTCCCTGTACTATGACCCTATACAACGAACAAAAGCTTGTCCGAAACGCCTCATGGTACAGTAGATGTCTTTCTGTAATCCCTAACGCCACCCTGAAAGGTTAACCTCCCGATTCGGCCATTTTTACGGCGCGTAAGAGCTAGCTGGTTTAGTGGTAAACAGCCACATCCCTAGCTATGCTAAGTGGTGTTATTGTAATTGAAATTTAAGCCCAAATTCATTTAACATTAGAAACATTATGGAGTTGCTAAATAGCCCCGAAATAAACTCATTTTTATGTGTCCTGGCCTGCTGGGAGACCTTTACTACTGGGTAAGGTGAGGGAGTTCTTGAAAAATCCCCCACGCAAGCTTGATTTGAACCTGTGACCCACTGTGTCAGTGACACGCAGTCTAACTAAGCCACTTCACCTCCCTTATCATGAATTACCTTCACCATTTGTATGATACCCTGCTGAGTTTTTGCAGCATCCATTTTACTTAGAACTAAAATAATTCTCTGCATATCTGACTTGGCTGATCTGTACTCATCTGAAGTGAACAGGCCACCCTGAAACAATCATTTTGCTGGTATGAATAAAGTGCATGGATAGATGTAGACAAAGTTTGGATATAGCGGGACAGATCAGTCCCCAGAGCAGTTTGCTTGGGTTTTTTAGAATCTGGGTTCTTTATAACTAGCTACAGCCTTAGGGGTTTGCTAAATAGAATGGCCGGGTGCAGTGGCGAGCGCAGAAACATTTGGAATAGGTGTTTTGGTCAGTGATCATGATTATGATAAGCAACCTAGCTGAGTATTTGAGGAGAGCGAATCAACTGGCTCTAGAATGGCTGTGCAACAGCACCATCACTACAGTGCGACAGCGTATTTGATTGACCAGCTATATCGTATAAGAGGTTAGTTAGTTAGTAATCTGGTTGTTTGGTTGGTCAGGTAGTTATTTGTGGATTATTGGCTGAAGCATAATGCGACACTGTAGGTCTAATACCACTGGCTCTGGTTGTGTTCATATAAATATATAAAGTTATAACTAAGAATTATTCCCAATGAACTAAGTAACCCACTTCCGAATCCTACATCCCAAACAGTGTTCCTGGAAATCACCCTTTGCTAGTGGCAAATCCAGAGTATGTTTAGCGCTACCAATTGTACTTAGTGTAAGCAAATGGCTTAGGTTGGCCAACCCACAATCTCTCAGAACCATAAGTATAATCTTGTAGCTGGTGCCTTACGCTGACTCAGAGAGTGATCTTGTAGAGTGGAGGTGACCCTGAGTATAATCAGATTCCACTATGCCAATTCTGCCCCAGCAGCAACTTCATTGCATGGCGGCTTGACCACAAATGCCTGACAAAGGACCACTATTCAGTATCCTCTTGGTCTAGCCACAGAGTATAAAGAAACTTTCATCCGTTACCTTTCTCATGGCTGTCAGTTGTTCATTGATCACGGAGTAAACTGGGGTGAGGTTTTCCTTCGACAGCATCGGCTTCATTGAATCAGCAGCGTTCGCCACCATCTACAGTTTGCGAAAGTGAAGTTAAGCATAGCTGAGTGTTCCACAGAGCCTAATCTATCCAGCGTACCCATGTAGCACAATCTCTCACATCGAGGAAATAGGTACAGCTTTGGAGCCTCTGGTAGGGTGGGGGACAAGTCCTGAACACACATTTCACTTCCACCAAAGGAACTTCTGATCTCCATATATCAGAACAGATGTCAGGAGTGATGCAGAAACTGACCTACTAAAACTATTTGAGCGTTTTCCATAGTGCATCTTTAGGAGACTTTCTGCTTACACATGTGCTAAATGGAGAAGGTAACTCCTTCATTCAACCTCACGATTCGAACCTAATGAGAGTGTTGCAAATGGTAAAGTTTTCATCCGATTGGGAGTTGAACCACGGCCCGGGGTTCATGCATGGACACTTGCACCACTTACAGGCCTTGTAGCTCGAATAGTCACTACATCATCTCCTGTCAAGAGGGCCTAGAATTCTTAAAATAACAATCACTTCCACTATGGTGACAGAGATTGCCTTCAATCCAAATGGCATTAGTTTTGGCGGTTCAGCTGGAAACTGCAGTTCATTCAAGTTAGCTGTGGACAATGCTGTGGTGCCAAAGCAAAATGTATTCTTGTACAGAAAACCATGTGCATAAGGTGCAGCCATTCTCAACAACTGAGCGTGGAAGACGTCAAGTTTGAGGACATTTTCTATTAAGGTGCTTTTACAGTCCGCTTTGCGCCTGGCCTGCCTCGGACCGAACGCAGGTTGAGTCTGGTTTCTCATCTGCCCTAGGATTCAAAGACCCTTTTACACTTCAAATGGATCCCTCAGATGCCAAATTACAGATTGCTTTTGTGCCAATCAAGGGGCTTGCGTTTCCGGACGCTGTAATTTATATTTTATATCCGTATTTTTGCTTGTAATGTCAAAAAAGTGTTTATCCTTTATCGATGCCTTTCACTGTGAACGTAATTTGATTGGTTGATGACTCAAAGGTCCGAGCTGGATCGGGCTCATGTTGTCTCTGGGAGACAGACACTTGGGTGTCTGAACGGGCTCCCAAACCAGATAGGAAGAATTTTATAATTTTATTTGAGGGGGTGGTCAAGAGTGTGTCTCGAGCATCCGGTTTAAGATAATCAGACGCAAAGTGATCTTTGAAAACACCTTAAAGATCTTTATGTTAAATTTCTTCTCACCAGCTGTCTCAAAGGCTCCATGATGAGTTCAGCCTTAGCACCAGCTTCAAGCGCAGTGACAGCGACTGTGAGACCCAGTGAAGCTGCTGGTGGCAGTCTGCAACAAAAAAAATGTGACAACAATCAGAAGATAGACTCTTTAAAGCGGCAGTAGAATTAAGCGACTTGGAAAAAGTATCACAATCATGCCTTTGGTAATCAAGCACAACATTCTCCGCCCCTTTCCCAACTTTTACAATCGTGGTGCCACCTTACCATGCATGAAACTACCCTGCTTTTACTGACTGAGCCGCCAATTAAGCCCACTGCAACCAGGGTGGTTTGTTCCTTTCAGGTGCATGAGTACAAATCACCAGTCAGGCATGCAGAGAATGTTGATAATGAAAAAACTCACCAGGCAAGAGAGGAAGTTAAATCATACTGAGGGAGGTGATCTGGCAGATGTGAGAGCTATCGATACTGGCACTGAAGGTCCTGGATACAAGGGAACCTGTCCGCCGAAATTTTCGAAAAACTGTTCACCTGGAAGTGGGTGCCCATCTCCTCAGAGCTGGGGAAGGTGAAGGCAGCAAGGAAGAGGAGTGGCATCTTGAGCTCTCTCTATCTATCCAGCAGCAGTATTGGTCTCAAAGCAGAGGTGGCCCACCTCACTTTCATCCATTTCATTGAGTGTCGATACAAGTACAAGTAGGCTCTTTAACAGCCAGCTTCCCACATTACGATTATTGTCTAAGGAACAGCGTACAAAGACTCCTTTACTAGGTGTTACCTTGCTTGAATGTTATTGAGCAGCTCCCAGAAGACAGCATTTCCTGTCTGTTTGTAGTTAAAAGCCATCAGCAGATTGGCCAATTTCATTGTACTAGTGAGGTTATTGGATTGCCACAGATTGGTCTTAGAGAAGTTCGCAAACTACAATGACAGAAACCAACAGCAATACACATTCAGAACTTAAAATATAGGGGGATCCTGCGTGATGATCCAAAATTCCGTTGGAGAGGCACTTGAGCAAGATACTGAGTAGTGAGCGCCTCCCCAGTATTTCCGTTCTGCAGGATTTATCTGTCCTATTTTCTGTCGCAAAGTAATTTGTAGTCACATGACTAACAGTCATAGCTAATGGACCTCAGCTAAATGGTAAGTGTATCGGGGCACACCAGGCCTATTGTACCGGGACGATGGTCATCGTCTCAACCAAACACTGAAAATCACTCAAAACCGGGAAGAGAACCCGCAATGAAAAATACCATGTTCAACTTGAAATTTCGCTGGTGACTTATAAATTGTTACAGCGTAACAAATTGAAAGTTTCACGAAACGCAGTGACCACAAAGAAAACATAGGTTGATTGACTAGCGGCAATGTGTTCTCGAAATATCTATCATCCCAGCCTAAATATAAGTTCATCATCGAGGTTCCGAGAAGGGGCGTAGCGTGACGGTACCCGCATGCTGGCTCTCTGACCTATGACAGTGCCCCCACCTCAAGCTTGGCATTTTAATCACAGCTCATTCTCAGCCACTCTGTTTCAGACATTGAATATTTTAGAGGTATCCAGAGGAGAGCTGGCAGTGTCCAGTGACAACCAGCGAAATTTGGCGCCCAATTTCAGCAGTCGGGTAAACTTGTTAGTGTAAACTGAAATTCAAGAAATGCCCCGAAAATACTTAGTGTCAGCATATAATGCTAATAACAACCCATGTCAAAAAGACACGAAATTAAGGGTACTGTCATGCCGATACTCATTGATATTCATTGTTATTTGATGTAATGCCAACAACGTACCATGTTCTGCATCTGATCATTCACATCCTGAAGTAATGCTTGCGCAGGCGCAGATTTTATGATCTCGTGTGTTGATGTTTGATTCATCCATAATGAAGCCACCTGCAAGATATCTCTACCTAACTTATAAGTGGCTATAATGCTGGTTTCGATTAATGACTTTTTGGCCCTGGGTTTTGGCTCACTGTGCCGAGTCTAATTGAACCACATTGGGTCCCCTAACTATGTAGATTGGCCGAGCTGTGTAGGGTTGCGTACCCGCTACTGAATGGAAATTATCACTTTATTGTACAGTGACTTGCTCAGTTGCAAGCAGCAGGTCACCTTATGATACATGCACCCAAGGACACAAGTGGAAAATGACTCATCAGTCATTCGGACCATTATGAAAGAATAATGACATTAATTTATATCTGCAGGGTTTACTGCGGCACCTGACTGTTTCCGAAGATATTTGTGAGCTAACCTTAGTAATAGCTGACTCTACATCTGGCTGTATAGTTTCACTATTCTCAAGCTTTGTGAGTAGAATCACTGCCTCCGCTTCTAGCTTATCATTCATTGCATTAATCAGAACTAGAAGAAAGACACCCATGCAGGACTCTTGTAACGGTTCCATCAGAATGTATTTATTTTTAGGGGGCTGGCCAGGATAGCGCAGTTGGTAAAAGCTTGGATCTGCAATCTAGGGATTGCAGGTTCGAGCCTCACTACCAGCGGGGTGTTTTTCTGGTATGGGCCTTTAGCAAGCCTCTCACTCCAAATTGCTAGTGTGGGTGCGGATCGCCACGTTAAAAAAATGGAGGTCCCAACCAGTGGATTAGGTTCAAAATCATTCCATGGTTGTTAAAGATTCACCTCTCCCTTCTCGATAAGAGTATAGCCGAATTCCGGCGGGTGATGTGTAAACTTCCTTAGGCTGACTGACCCCAACCTGGAGCGATGATGCGAACCCGCATGTGGTGCTCCATGCTAAGCCATAACTGGTCAAAAAACAAGTATCTAACTTGGCGACTTTGCCATACGCGAGAAGAAGAATGTATTTGTACTGGTGTGTTGGAGAGATAGCTCAGTGGTTAGTGTATGGAGGCTGGAATCATGACCCCAGGGTTCGATTCCCAGTTAGGACACCTGAGCTCTTTGTCTTTTGTCTTCGTTGGTTATGAATTTCCACATTTAATAAAGGAGGTCCAAGGAGAGACTCTGGGTTGAAAACTTACATAGTAGGCCCTTTGCACTAATCGAAATTAAAAGAGTATATGACCTTGAAAATGGAAAGAATCAGAAAGTAATCAGGAGTCGTTTCTTGTCAATTTATAGTTACACATTAACTACATATATGTAGTTAATGGGTAGCTATAAATTGGCATATATGCCTAATGCTCGTTTGGGACAATAATTCGTTTAACCAAAATCATTTCGCTCCGCACAAGCTGCAGTAGGGTCTACATACCTTCACCGATGGCTGTGAAGTCTGTTGAAGCAGTGATGAGCGAAAGTTGTTCGAACTTTGTGAGGTTACCCCAGGTCAGCGATTCTCCCATTGCACCTGAGAGCTCTGGCAGAAGTGTGCTGTTACCAGCTGCTGCTGACTACAAGAATATTAGGATATTTAAATACCATGTAAGAGCTTTTTTTCAGCCTTTGTCTGTCCATGGTGGGACCTTGGCCTTCCTCCTGGATGACCATGGACTGTATGGTACAATTGAAGGATTGAACCATTTGCTGCCGCTCTGGCCCATGCAGAACGGGTTGGCAGAGTGTGATCAGTCGGGTACTCTGCCACGGCCGGGAATTGAACCCGGGCCACAGAGAGGATAAACAGTGAGGTATATTTGATCTCCCACTGAGTTATTAAGACTGTGTCATGCTCAGGCACTAAGATTATCTAAAAGACTCTCCTGTTATTTTTGGCAATTTCAAACTTTTATAGCTGCATGCGAGTGTGTTCAGGCCTAAAGAATTATGCTAGTGCTACGGGAACAGAATTGCATAACGCTGATCGAACAGTGCCCGCTGCATGGCATAATAGATAATAGAGACCTTGGTCAGGAGACTGAGCATGATTATGTCATACTGATTGATGGGAGTTGGGAGTTATTTACCCTTGTCCTATCTGAGGCGCAATGTGCGCGAAGTGGAGCAGAACAAAATTCCTTGAGCAGAAGGGTTAAATGCCAAGTATTTAAATACTGCGAATTTACATGTAGTTAAATCCATCGCATCTATTTTAAAGGATTTATGTAGACTCCAGCGGAATGGTTGACACACCTGATAATTTAAGATTAACTGCTCAGAGATCTTCTCCACTGTTGGATTGATGATTGCACTCAGATTGATCTCACCCAACTTCAATCTCTACGAAAAAATAAAAATATGAGAGCGCATAATGGAACTATATTTTGGAGCCGGAAATCTGGGAAAGCAGAGGGACAGAGTCTCCTAGAGTACATTTGGGTGGGAGGGGGAAGCTAGAAGATGCCTATTTTCTCAATAAGTTTTAAAACCCTTTTTTGCTGTTGCCAAGCAATTTGCACATGACTCCATTTGTATCCATTTTTTCACTAAGGCGCAAAAAATAAGCCATATATTGATTACATGCTTACACGCCACAGAGACAATGGTTCGTGACTACATGATGTTTTCAAAGTGGATATCAAGTCAAAGACCTTTTTCAATTATTTTGCCAGATACATTTAATCACTGCGCTTTTGATCCTTTCTTCATGTTATGTATGCCTATAAAGCCATTAAAAGTGCATACATCATCAGCATCATCATTTAGTTAATAAACCGCCTTTGTGCTGCATAGTTGGAGAGCTGTGTTTCGAGACGCGTATCAACTATCTGGCCTAGTTAAAACTAAAGATCTCTTGATATAAACAATGTAGTGAGTTCTGTTGGTCTTGTGGGCTGGTCCCTTTGCTTGGGAAGCTAAATTTTCTTGCTAGCAATTATACATGAGATTGAACATAGGTAAAACCTTTCGGTGGCACTATTTCGTGTTCCGATGATGAGTGGATTTTTTTTTCTCAATAAACCCATGAACCGCCTATATGGGTGCTCTCCATGCCGCAAGCTGCCCAGAGTTGGCCAAGATTTGTGGGCCATGTGGAAACCAGAGCTTTCCCTTAAACAAGTTATTTGGACTATCTAGAGGAGTCTGAGTGTGAGAAACTAGAGGCTATCTCAGGATGCTGTACTGGGAGCGTGCTGACTTCCAAGGTGAAGTCAAGAGGTGCATGCCCCTCCAGCTTTGGTCGGTTAAAGCAACCATTATAAAAGTGAAGAAATACATCTTCAAGATGAGTGGGTAAGCCGTACCAACCTGGTTGATTACATCGCGAATCATCTTCGCGATAGCAGATTGATTTGAGCTACTCGCCAGAGACATCAATTGGGTGATATCTGCCATAGTCTGCTTAGGAACCTGGGCTTCTAATCCTCGTGTCAGCTGTACAAAAATACGAGCAGCCACACCCCTCACATTGAATTTCATGAAAATCTCCCCTAGCTTCTCCACATTTGTAGTTGTTGACGAAGAGTTTTTGGTTACCTCGTACTACAATAGAAATCTTTTACAGGTTAGCTATTCAAGCTCTTCATGTATAGCATGTCTTAAAGTGCAAGTGCAATGATGGGTCGCATTGTTTTTCCGATCATCAGTTCGAGTTATGAGTAAAAGTTGAGTTATCCAAGTTTCACTGCACTTCCCTTATTTATGATTTTAAATCCAGACAGAACTCACAGCGGTAAAGATTCCTAGCGCAAGCTCCTCAGATGTTATGTTTACAAATACCTCTAAATAGTCCGAGGTCACATTCATTGAATTGAGTCGCTGCAAAATAAGAAAGGATATTTCTCATTTCCGTATATGGGTTAGCAAGCAGCTTGTTTCAGGGAGGATTCGTAGAATGCAATAAGGGCAAGACATAGAGTCATAGGCAAGGGTAAATCTACTAGGCAAGAGGTTTAGTAACCAGAGTATGCTCTTAGTGCAGAATGATTTGAAACCAGCACATCAGTCATTATCTGGCTGTGGTTGGTCAGGTTGGATGTGGGCTTTCCTTCTCAATCCCTCAATCCTTATGTGGTGCCATTCTGGGGAGAGTCAGCCATTTTCTGACACTCTATCTCTAGACGGATTGGCAGAATGTGATCAATAGGGAAAAATCCCTTTAAATACTTCATCACAGCCAGGAATTGAGCCCGGGCCATGGAGAGGACAGGCAGTGGTATTCGATCATTCTCCCACTGAGCTACCATGACCCGAGCCACAGAGAGGACAGGCCATGAGATTCATTCTCCTAATGGTCTGAGATATTAATTTCTACACCGGCTCAGTCAACCTCCTGAGTCTGAGACTTGGTCCTGAGTGGCATTATGTTGGAATAAGGCTACATTCCTAGCAGAAGGGGTTGAAGGGTTGAACTTGGAATCACAAACAAAGGTGATCTGACCACTGAGTGGGACTTGGACCAGAGGCTCGTGGTTGAATTCCGAGTTCGTGTAAAAAGTTTGTCTTTTGCAACACCCTCATCGGTTTCGAGTTGCAACATTAATAAGGGAGATCTACTCAAAAATTTTCTGGTATTCTCTAATATAAGGGACCGGGTGTAAGCAAAAAGACTTCCCGGGAAATGCTGAGTCAAATAAACTTGGTAGGCCAACCTCTGCAACACCGCTGACAGCTGCTCAATCATGAAGACACAAAGTTATGTTTTACCTGAAACATGGCAGACTTTAGATAGTCACTCATAGCTGTTTCATTGCTCATAATGCTCAGAAGTTGCCCCGCATAATCCTCTATGCCAGCCATGATAGTTTGCTGTACATTTTCCCCAATAGCGATGTAATTGGTCCTCATTAGCAGGTACATAACTCGCTCTCCATCAGTAACTGTATCGTTTATCCACAAATCTTTGAGCGTAGCATTCAGCATGGCATCCTGCAAACATAGTGAATGTCAGAATGACTGCTCAGGTCACAAGACATCCAACCGACCGAACTCGATTACACGAAGCTCACTATAAAATAGACCTGTAATAAAGACCTTGTACATGAGAAAAACTCCTCCGTAACAACTAACATTATGAGGGCTCTAAGGTGTTGTGACCATACTAATAGTCTGCTCTATAGTTGTTCGCCAAAACCTTTGCTTATGCGCTGCTTTTCACGTGTTCTGCCTTCTTATAGATCCATTCCATTGCATTTTTTACAGTGCTAGTGCACTATATATCATTTTTATCACCTTATACCGGTTAGACTAATTGTCTCTTGTTCTTGAGCACTGCTCCCGGTGATGCTTCGATGTTTCGGGTTCAGATTTCAAGCATTGGCAAACAACTCCCACTTCCTGTCACTAGACCATAATGACAAAACAAATATCATAACTGAAGTCAGTATGAAGTCATTCTCTCCTACACAAGGTCACTCAAACTTATTCTCACCTTCACAACTAGGTTAAGCTGTTCGGAGATGGCGGAAAACAGTCCAACTCTGTCCATCACGGATAGGTCAATCTTTGCAGGTTCAACAGACTCATTTCTGACCGCAGAGATAATGGTGGATACAACCTATAACAAACGCACAAACTAGTTGACACTGCAGGATGGAGATCAACAAGTCCATTTGAGCGGATTGTGTGCACAATATTCCGCACCCAAATTGAACTCACCAGACTCGGATTTGTGCAATAGAAGAAGTGGCAGCGCTGACAGGGTTGTTTTCCTGGTATGGGCTTCCAGCAAATGTCATACTCAAGATTGCTATAGCATGGTTTTGGCTCACCGAGTTATACTAAATAGGCGTACTAAATAATGAAGGCCCCACCAGTGGATAAGGGTCAAAGTTGCTCCCCAGTTTGTTAAAGAAATACTTAAGTTCCGTGGATATCATTGAACAATCAGTGATGGTATCTGGCATTGTTTATGTCTTTCTGGGGTTTGTGGTTCATGATTGGTCATGGGCAGTTGAGTTGACAACTAGACAACTATAGGCCATTTAATTATCTTTGTGATTTTGTTGAAGATTGGCTGGAAGGTGTCTACATGTATCATCAGGATGATACCTGCGAAATGATTTCTCAATCAAACCACCCATTCAATAGTTATAATCAAAAATCAAAATCCTCTATATATATTTATCATTAGATGAGGCTTATCAGGGGCCGTGTGAAAATCTTAGCAGCCTCTGACACGAAATCTGATTATGCAATAGGCTGCACTTGGGTATTGTCACTCGACCTGTATGGGTGAGAACAGTGCATGTATAATAGGTCTCCAAAAAGAGACCAATATATAAGGGCGTTTTAAAAACTTAAGTAGCGCTTTGAATATCCTTTCCTTCCTTCTTGTGAAGGGTAGGTTAGTGCCAGCAGCGATTTGTAAATAAATGGCTTAACCTGACCCTCACTCAGGGACCTGAAAAACACATGTGAAACCACATCACCACAATCTCACCCCCAACCACGACAGAAACAGGTCATGAAAAACTCTCCTCAAACAGTATACCTCATCATCAATAATGGTCTTACCTCTCTCGTAGCATTTTGGAGATTGGCTGAAACATCCTTAGCTATCGTGAGATCGTATATGAAGTTTCGAATCGCAGCTTTTCGACTTTCTGACAAGGATGCATGATAACTTCTCACAGCTGTACGAGCCAGATCTTCTCCGAATTCAACGTAGTCAAATTCCAACAGAATTCGAACCAGTTTCTCAAGATTAGAGAGTTCTTTCCATTCTGACTCAGCAGACAGTGCCTAGATAAAGTATAAGATAGATAATTAACTAGCTCATCCCTTTCTGTTGTTTAAACAGATTGTTATACAGAAGTAGCCACAGCCTCAGTAAGTTATAATGATGTCTTGACCCGTAAGTCGACTGGCCACCAATCTTTCAGTCTAGCTCTAGAATAGGCTGCCATGTAAACATCAGGTTTTGGTAAACTGGAGACAGCCTAGGGTATATATAGTCGAGTTTCGCTTTTCCAGCCCGGCTTTAGGCTGCAGGTTCATAGAAAACTGAACTTCTAGCTTGAAGATGGACGGATATACAAAAACGACCAAACCCAAATGCCAAATCAGCTGAATTGTTCTATTTTAAAAATTGAGTATTAACTTACAGCAGTGATTTGAACGAGCATCGAACTCAGTTTGGCTATGCTATGGTCATCCATTTTCTTCATCCACAGCGGTACTTCGGTCACATTATACCTCGCCCGAAATGTGGTCACCATCTTTAGCAGCTCCGATTCAATGCCCTGACCCGATTCCAACTGATTTACCGTATCCAGAGTTTGGTTAATGATAGTCTGTGGTAAGCGAAGCTCAATCCTTTGCAGAAATTCGGAGACAGCGACCTTCTCAAGGTCTGTGGTATTGAACTCTCTCAATGCAGAGAGCAGGTCTGTGTATTTACCACTTAATAAGTCTAGTCGTCCACTCTACAAATACGGCAACCACAAGGTGAAGGAAAACTTCTCGTGGGAGTCTGTGATCTATGTAAGTCAATCATAACTTGGTCTCATTCTGTCATGGCACCCTTAAGCTGTTAGGGGGGCTGCCGGATTATATATTTATTTTCTATTTAAACACATGCACTTATGTAACTGGTGGTAAAACTCAACAT
>Ga0224501_10002636_pt1 | contig 14116 bp, 13 predicted proteins | sample SF_Oct11_sed_USG_4_FD_169105 | JGI IMG/M metagenome (GOLD analysis project Ga0224501, IMG submission 169105) | Sediment microbial communities from San Francisco Bay, California, United States - SF_Oct11_sed_USGS_8_1 | ecosystem: Environmental > Aquatic > Marine > Sediment | place: USA...
AACGGTTTTCCTTTATACCGCCTGGGAAGCGGCAAAATGACCAGCCTGCATGCCCGCATAAAAGAATGTTTTATCTCCTTCCGTGCAGAACCTTTTCACCTGGGTTCTGAAGAATTAATAAGTCTTGAGCTTTACCTGCATAAACGAGGTAACGGTTTAAAAATAGAAACACCTGCTGTTCGTTACTAAAATATTGTATACATAAAAAACGGAATCCTTTAGATTCCGTTTTTTTATTACAGAATAACTAACTTACTTTAATGCACGAGCTCGCATAAAAGCTTTTTCCGAAATTTCATGCCATGCATTTACCTGTTCACGATAAATTTTAAACGAACTGTAGATACGTTTAGCGGTAGCGTCTTTAACTGCCAACTCGGCGACCACTTCATCCGATATGTTACGTAACTTTCTTAACACATCATCAGGAAAAACACGTAGCTGAACTTTATGTTCATTTACCAGTGTAACCAGTGCCGCATTATTACGTGCCGTGTATTCTGAAAGCATATCCTGGTTCACCATCTTACACGCGGTACGTACAATTTCTTTTAAATCATCAGATAATAATTCAAATGCATCTTTATTAATGATGGCTTCAAGCGTCGTACCTGGCTCATGCCAACCTGGGTAATAGTAATATTTCGCGACCTTGTGAAAACCAAATGCAAGATCATTATACGGTCCAACCCACTCAGTCGCATCTAAGGCGCCCGTTTGCAGTGCCGTATACAACTCACCCCCGGGTAAATTTACCGGTGTTCCACCTGCGCGTTTGAAGACTTCTCCACCAAGCCCGGGGATACGCATCTTTAAGCCTTTAAGATCATCTAATGAATTAATTTCCTTGTTAAACCAGCCTCCCATTTGTACACCAGTATTACCAGCTGGCGCAGGCACCAGGTTATATTGTGCATAGACTTCTTCCCATATTTTTAAACCACCACCGTGATAGAGCCAGCCGTTCATTTCCTGCGCTGTTAAACCAAAAGGAACTGTTGAAAAAAACTGGATCGCTTCATTCTTACCTTTCCAGTAATAGGCTGAGCCGTGTCCCATTTCTGCAGTACCGCGTGAAACTGCGTCAAAGACTTCAAAGGCAGGAACCAGTTCTTTTGAACCATAGACTTTAACCTGGATTCGGCCACCACTCATTTTTGTTATAACTTCTGCAAGATTATTCGCACTTGTACCTAAAACCGGGAAATTTTTTGGCCATGTCGTTACCATTTTCCATTTATGGACATTTTCTTTTTTTACAGCTGTATTTTTTGAGACTGCTTCATCCTGTTTTGAGCAACCCGCTGTGAATACCGCACCGGCAACAAGACCACCCACACCGATTTTTTTTACAAAATCACGTCTTTTCATGGTTTTTCCTTTTTATTACGGTTTTTATTTTGACCTGAATTCAGTTTTTGCTAAATCTTATCTGTAAATTACAACATAAGAGAAATCTTAAATAGTAAGACTTAGACTCTTTTATATAGAAACGAAGCTCTGATTCTGACATGATATTACTCTAATTTAAAAAATTACATTTTCTTATTCGTAAATAATAATAACTAAAAATGAAATGAAACAGGCATTTTTACTCATACAAAGACGATTAATTATTGTCACCCTGGTAAGTTTTGCCTTAACACCCGTCATTGGTTATGCCACTGCCAGTTTTTTCAATACCGTTGAATTAAACAGCCTGTTCACCGGTAATTCCGGACTTGCATTAATTGCAATCTATAGCAGCTTGCTACTATGGTGTGCCATTCACTTTAAGCATTTTCTACGTCCCGTAATCAAATGGAAACTGCAACACCCTGATAATCACTATTTACCAGAGGAGCTCAGCTTACTTTTGCAAAGCTTTGGTAATCGCTACTGGATGTTTTTTTTACTTTATGTGCTAACTATTCCCACTGTTCATCACTGGTTCTTGCAATCTGCAGGTATCACGGTAACAGTTACCGCTCTTTTACAATTTATCCTGTTACAACTGACTATTTCTATACTGGTAGGCTTACCAGGCTATCTTGATTGCCTGTCGACCCTGGGTAAGCTTACCCGCTATACCGGCTTGTCTAATGTCCAGGTCAGTATGCGTACCAAGATGCTGCTAATCGGCGGTTACGTTCCACTATTAACCACTTCAATTTTATTAAAATATTACTGGTGGCAAACAGACTTTATTTCTGCAGAAGTTGTGCTTGCCTGGGCGTTAATGGGACTTGCCACTATTCTTTCTACCATTATTGCTTATCGCAGTTTAACGCAATCACTTAAACCTGTTGAGATGGTAACTTCAAGCAGTGGTGCAACCAGTCATGCAGATCTGGCAAAACAATTACAACCCCATTCAAACGATGAAATTGGTTTTTTAGTTCAAACTTTAGGCCGCCTTTTTAACCGCGTCGGTGAACAGGATCAATATGTACAAGCCATTGTTGAGCATGCCGCTGAAAGTATTATTGTTATTAATGAAGAAAAACAAGTTGAAGTATTTAATCCCGCAGCAGAGCAACTTTTTGGCTATAAGGCCAATGAAATTTGTCACCGTGACTTATCATGGCTTTTACCCAAGCTTACCCTGCCAAAAGAAGACAATAATAAAAATGTTATTCACCAGGAATTAGAAGCCTCACATCGTAATGGTCGCAACTTAATTATTTCCATGCATATAAGTTTTATGCGTATGAATAACGTGCTTTATTATATTTTACTCGCTGCTGATATCACTGAAAGCAAGGCAACTGAAAACATGTTGCTTGAAGCTGAAGAACGTTATCGTACCCTTGTTGTTACTGCGCATGACCTGGTATGGAGTATGGATACAGAAGGACACTGGACTTACCTTAATTCAGCTGCGCATCATATTTATGGCTATGAATCCGAAGAACTCTTAAATAAATCATTATCGATTTTACAAACTGATCAATCACGTATTCATGATGACCAGGCTTTTGCATCAGTAATACAGGGTAATGAACTGCTCGGCTATGAAACTACGCACCTGGACAAAGATGGACGTGCGCGACAAATCAGTTTTAATGCATGCCCACACATTGGTTCAGATGGAAAAGTACAATACATCACTGGCACTGCACGCGATATAACAGAACAAAAAGCCTACGAAACTGAACTCACATACCAGGCACAACATGACCGCTTAACAGGTCTACAAAACAGGAGTTTTTTTCAGGAAGAGCTTGAATGTTTAATCAGTCGTATTTCCCGACGCAATGATACCTGCGCATTAATTTATCTTGATCTCGACCAGTTTAAATATGTTAACGACACCATTGGTCATGCTGCCGGTGATGAATTACTGGTTGAAGTCAGCCAGTTACTAAAAGATAAGCTACGCGAAGGCGATTTACTTGCTCGCTTTGGTGGCGATGAATTTACCATTCTTTTATATGACACGGATAATCATGCTGTCGATATCATTGCCCGTAACCTGTTAGGCTTTTTTGAATCTTACCAGTTTTATTCAAAAAGCCAGCACTTCAATATTACCTGCAGCATGGGTATTACTTATATAAATAAATATACTGAATCTGCTGAGTGTGCATTATCACAGGCTGATATCGCCTGTAACATGGCAAAAAAACAGGGGCGCAATACATTCCATATATATGATGCTGCAGATAAACACCTTGACGGCATGACTGAAGACATGGGCTGGGCCAGTCGTGTGAAGACAGCGTATGAAAATGATCACTTCTCACTGGTTTATCAGCCAATAGTTTCTGTTCAAGATGGCAAAGTAGAAGATTATGAAGTCTTATTAAGAATGAATCTTGATGATGGCCAACGAATCTTACCCGGTGGTTTTATACCGGCCGCTGAACGTTTTGGCCTGATCAACAACGTAGACCGCTGGACTGTCAGCCATGCCATGCACGCCCTGGCTAAACTACACGAAGAAAACAGTAGTATCCGTTTTGCGATTAATCTATCTGGTCGTGCCTTTGATGATAAAGAGTTGCTGCCTATGATCCAGGGCATTCTGGACAATTCCGGCCTGGAACCGACCAGCCTGACATTTGAGATTACAGAAACAGCAGCAATTGCAAATATTAACGCAGCAAAAATATTTATTACAAAACTAAAAGATATGGGTTGCCAGTTTGCACTTGATGATTTTGGCACAGGCTTCTGTTCATTTTCTTACTTAAAGAATTTACCGGTCGATAAACTTAAAATTGATGGTTCATTTGTCCAATCTCTTGATACATCAAAAGTTGATCGTGCCATGGTACAATCTATGAATCAAATTGCACATGCGCTTGATAAAAAAACCATTGCAGAATTTGTACAAAATGAAAAAACATTAAATATTCTTAAGGACTATGGCGTTGACTTTGCCCAGGGTCATCACCTTGGGAAACCTTTACCAAAGATTGATACCAAACAAATTTATATTCTAAATGGTAGTAAACCTATTGTTTACAATTAAATATTTATACGCATAGTGTTTTATATTTTACTTACTACCCCTCCTCAATTTTAAAAATAAAACTCAAAATAATTATGGGGTTATATAGCTTATGCAATCTATTAATATTTCACTTGCTGTTGCAGGAATAATGAATAACCCAAAAAATAATTATGTTTTGCTTGCCGGTTGTTCTGAACAGCCCAATGAAAAATTCGGCACATATGAAGACATTATAAAACCTTCAGAAAAAGTGGTTTTTGGAAAGTCGATCTGGAATCAGGTAAAGACCATAAACTTTTTCGTATACCAAAAGAAAAGTTTATCCGTCTATGGCGTAAACGGTTAATAAACCGGGTAAATATATAAATTTTGGTTAACCTGTTCTGATGTTTTATAAAATGATAATATTAAAACATGAAGACCAAATTTTTTTTACTATTGTTATTTATCGGCCTGTTTTCACACAACTTAGTTGCCTTTGCATACTACATAGAGAAACCAGAACAAATAATACGCAAAGAACATCAGGATCCATTCAAAATACTAGAAATTTTTTTTCATGCCGTTAAACAAGGTGAATTAATTGTATTAGGAAAAAAAATTGAAAAAGCCTTACTTGTTCCAATTCAAGTCGAATACATATATAAATTTGACGGCTCAAAACCCTCTGTAAAAGTTTACTCGGAACTTAAATATCCCCTGGCTATCCCTGAACATAAAGGAATCAGGTTAATGGGCGTGAGTGCTATTCTGAATAATAATGGAGATATTATTGAGATAAGAGCACATGTGGTTCCTGATAATTAGTTCTTTAATTTATTATCTGTTTAGTCGCTGATAATTTATCACACGATTAAATTCGCATATTCCATGACTAACCACTTACTACCCAGATCATCAAAGTTAATCTGAATACGGGCATGCCTTCCTTCTCCCTCATAGTTAAGTACCACACCCTCACCAAATTTTTCATGATAAACACGTTGCCCTAACTGAACCGGTGCCGCTTCTTGTACCGCTTTTTCTTTATGTATGCCGTAACCTCGCTGGTAGCTTGATACAGGTGTTGCACTCCCCTGTAATCTTACATACTGGGTAAACTCATCCGGAATTTCAGTTAAAAACCGTGATGGGCGCGCATAGCTTTCTTCACCATAAAGACGCCTTTTCTCTGCATGAGTCAGGGTCAGTTTTTCCATGGCGCGGGTCATACCAACATAACAAAGTCGACGCTCTTCCTCGAGCTGGCCACTTTCTTCTGATGATCGACTGTGCGGGAATAAGCCTTCTTCAAGTCCCGCGAGGAAAACCTGTTTAAACTCAAGGCCCTTGGCCGAATGCAAGGTCATCAGTTGCACCGAGTCTTCACCTTCATTGGCCTGGCCTTCCCCGGCTTCTAACGAGGCGTGAGAAAGAAAAGCTGACATTTTATCGAGTTCTGATTCTTCCCAATCATCCTGTTCAAAGGTTCGACCCGCCGTCACTAGTTCATCAAGGTTTTCTATCCGGTTACGACCACGCTCACCTTTTTCCTTTTCATAATGTGTAATCAGTGTACTTTGATGAATCACATGTTCGATTTGTTCATGCAATTCCATGTTCTTGATATCACTTTCCATACCACTGATTAAATCGACAAACTGCTGCAAAGCACTTAAGGCACGCGAAGTGATTTCACCCTGCTCGATTAATTCCAGTGTTGCCTGCCACATGGAAATATTATTTTCACGTGCCCGGCTACGTACATGGTCAACGGTTTTATTGCCTATGCCACGAGTTGGTACATTAACAATCCGTTCATAAGACGCATCGTCAGCTTTAATTGCAATCAAGCGCATATAAGCCAGCGCATCTTTAATTTCCTGGCGTTCGAAGAAACGTAAGCCACCATAAATACGGTAGGGTGTTCCACTTTGCATCAAGGCTTCTTCAAGTACACGTGATTGCGCATTAGAACGGTACAAAATGGCATTCTCACTGCGCAGGCCACCTTGCTCACTCCAGCTTGAAATTTTATCCACGATGTAGCGTGCTTCTTCTATTTCATTAAAGGCACTATAAATTTCAATCAATTCACCATCACTGCCATCAGTCCATAACTCTTTACCCATGCGATCCGAATTATTCGCAATCAGGGCATTGGCAGCACCCAGTATATTTCCTGTAGAGCGGTAGTTTTGTTCAAGGCGGAAGTTCGATGCATTTTTATAATCTTTGGCAAACTTATATATGTTTTCAATCTGTGCGCCGCGCCAGCCATAGATGGATTGATCGTCATCACCCACCACAAAAACATTGGCGCTGTTACCCGCCAGGATTTTAATCCAGGCATACTGAATAGTATTGGTATCCTGGAACTCATCTACCAGGATATTTTGAAAGCGTTGTTGATAATGCTGCAGCACATCTGGTCTTTTTACCCAGAGCTCATAGGCACGGAGTAACAACTCGGCAAAATCCAGGGAACCGTTACGCTGACACATCGCTTCGTATTCTCGGTAGATTTCAACCATGTGGCGTAAATAGGTGTCATTACGATGCTCGATATTTTCAGGGCGTAAACCTTCGTCCTTGCGTGCATTAATCCACCATTGCGCTTCACGCGGCACCCAGCGTTTTTCATCCAGCCCCATTTCCCGGATAACCCGCTTTAATGCCCGGTGCTGATCTTCACTGTCCATAATCTGGAAACTCTGGGGTAAGCTGGCTTCTTTCCAGTGGGCACGAAGTAAACGATGCGCAATACCGTGAAAAGTCCCAACCCAGAGCCCACTTGAAGGGATACCCAGTAAGTTTTCAATTCGTCCACGCATTTCTGCCGCGGCTTTATTGGTAAATGTGACGGCAAGAATTCCGTAAGGTGAAATATTTTCTGCCTGCATCAACCAGGCAATACGATGCACCAATACGCGTGTTTTTCCACTGCCGGCGCCGGCCAACACCAGAATATTTGAAGTCGGGGCGCATACCGCCTGTCGCTGAGCATCATTTAAGGGGTCAATTATATAAGAAACATCCATCCGGCTATTCTAGCAAATAGTCCGGCTTGTTTGCGGCTTTAAATGAAATACACCATTGTATTTATATCTATGATAATCTGTGTCGCTAGCAAAAGACTTTAAACATTTAGCAAATTATTAAAAATGAGTGACGAGAAAAAACGCATATTCCAGAAACGTATGACGGCATTACATGAGAAATACTGTAAACAACTGCCCGAAAAATATCACGAAATTGAAAGAAGCTGGAAAGAGTATCAGACCGACTTTAATAACACGGACTTCTTTGATGCTTTTTATCGTTACATCCACACACTCAAGGGAACAGCCGCTACATTTGGGTTTAATACCCAGGCTGATATTTGTTTTGAAGTTCAACAGGTATTAACACAAATAAAAGATCAACAGGCCTCACCTGACGAGTCCGTAGATATAATTAATCAACATCTCGCAAAACTTAAAGCGTATATCAATACCCCGGCTGATGATATTGAAGAGTAATCCTGAACAGTTTTTAAGCTAATACTACGGGTAATTCCTGCATTAAAGCGGCTTTAGCTTCAACAGCTTTCCCAACTAAGGCAAAACCCTGTAGCCTGTTATCCTGATCGACAAACCGTGCATCAATACCGTCTTCATCCTGTTTAACCTGCCACTCACCTTTTACTTTAGTTGCTGGCACAACAGCCACGACTGAGCATGACGGTGTCTTAACCAGTACAGGCATTGCCGGGTATGTCACTTCTGTTAGTTCCCCATCCAGGCTTTTTGCCAGGGCACGCGCAGCATTCATTAACGGCATGACAAAAGGTAAAAACAAGCCGGCTACTTCCGCGCAGTCACCAAGTGCAAATATATCCTTACAATTTGTTTGCAGAGATTGATTCACCACGATGGCCTTATTAACTTCAATTCCCGCTTCTTGTGCTATTTTAATGTTCGGTCGTAAGCCAATGGCAGAAAGCACAACATCAACCTCAAGACATGTACCACTTTCTAAATTGATATTAAAAACTGAATTATTAAAATTGACTTGCTTCGGTTTGTCACCCAGATGCCAGTTGATACCCGTATTGGCTAATGCTTCTTTCAGATAGTTTGCGGCTTGTTCGGGTAACAGGCGATTAAGTGGTTGATGTGCTGAACCAATAACCGATACTTCATAATCAGAAAGAATTAAATCATTAGCAAACTCACAACCAATGAGTCCTGCACCAATGATCGCAATTTTTTTCTTATCTCTTATAGCATCCCTGAAAGCAGCATAACTTTTAAGATCATTAACCGAATAAATTTTGTCACTAGCATTTCCAGCAACGCTCAAAATTGTTGCCGCGGCACCCAGCGCCAGAACTAGCTGGCTATATTTTAACGACTCATTTTTATTGGTATAAATAACATGATTTTCAGGTTCAATTTTTTCAACACGAGTATGATTTAATATTTTTGCATTAAGATCATCAGCCATCTTCTTTACATCGGCGATGGGAAGATCCTGCGCTGTTTTACTTTTTGCCAATGCATTAGATAACATGGGTTTTGAATAAAAATCGGCCGCATCATCGGCAATAATCACCAGTGCCGTGTCAGAATTTAACTTACGAAATTCACGCGCAACGTTATAACCTGCTAAACCACTGCCAATGATAATGATGGGATCTTTGCTGGCCAAAAGACTCAAGCTATTTCTTCCATTTCAAAATCAGATTTACCTACACCACAATCCGGACAGATCCAGTCATCCGGAATATCATCCCAGCGGGTACCCGGTGCGATACCTTCAGCCGGTAAACCTGCAGCTTCATCATAGATAAAATCACAAATAAGACATTTCCATTTCTTCATACAACTCAACCTCTTAATTAATACTAAGTATCCATACATAGTAAGGCTAAAGATTTAAAATTCAAATAATGAAAAATAAACTTTATGTAAATTAAATCATGGCCGATAAAAATAAATACATAATATCGGTTTGAGTTTATTCTCAGGAGAAGCTATATTTTTTGATGTTAATCAAAACACGTGACGTGGCTTCATTTCTAAGAAAAAATCTCAACAAAAAACCTGGACTTAAATAACTGCACTAAAAACATGGGGTTAAGTAACGATGTCGACAGCTGAAATACAGGATTTAGTTAATAGCGCCAGCAACTTAATTTCACTTCCTGAAATTTCTTTTCGGGTAAATGAGTTGGCTAATGATCCTGACTCTACTGCTGAAGATATGGGTAAAGTCATATCACAAGATCCCGCACTTGTTGTACGCATGTTAAAGATTGCTAACAGTGCTTACTACGGCTTATCCACTGAAGTCGATACCATTTCCCGTGCTATTGCGATACTTGGTACCAATAAAATTCGCGACCTGGTTTTATCAACCTCAACCAGCCAGGCTTTTGAAGGTATCCCTAACGATCTCATCACCATGCAAGACTTCTGGCATCATAGTTTATACTGTGGTTTATTAGCCCAAATCCTGTCCAAGAAAAGTAAAAAGGCAAATTCAGAATCAATCTTTATTGCAGGCCTTTTGCATGACATTGGGCAACTTCTGATGTTTAACCAGCTACCTGAAAAATCACACGAAGCTATCCTGCTATTGATGGAAGGCACTGAAGACTTAGATACATTTGAAGCAGAGCGACATGTTTTTGGCTTTGATCATATGCAGGTCGGTGCAGCATTAATAAAAAGCTGGAAACTATCACCTGTTTTACAAGAGTGTGTTGAATTTCATCATGAACCGCTTAAAGCCAAAAATTTTCCTGCAGAAGTTGCCTTAATCAATATCGCTAACGCTGTTGCCGTTATGGCTGACTTTGATTCCATGAGTGAAGATGATGAAGTTCCAAAAATTGATCCCCGTTCCTGGGAATTAACCGGTTTATCAAAAGCCGATCTTCCGGAAGCCATTAAACAAGCACAACAAGAAATAAATGAAATTGAATCTGTGCTCTTTCCTTCTTGATTTTCAATTAAGCATTTTATAATTTTCTTATGAGGGTTATGGGTCAACACCTATAAGCTCATTTCACAAATACACCTAAAATATGTACACTATAGGTATCCTCCTAAATTTTTTTACCTTAAGTTTTTGACGTAAGCTGCCGTAACAAATAGTAATTGTTAATTTTTTATCATTAGACTGGGTTTAAAAAATGACGATAATGACGATTTGTTTTAATAAAATCTTATTCGCACGCAAAAAAGCTCAATGCTTGGTTTTCGCGTTTCTATATTTATCTATTGCATCACTCACGCATGCTGATCTTTATATTACAGATGATTATCTCAAAGGCCTTGATGCTGAGCTTAAAAATGCTGAAAAAGAGCAAGCAACAAGTAATACTACCGAAAATCAAAAAACGACTGCAGCAGATATCAATAAAGCCGTGCAATCCCGCTTTAACTTTGAAAACTTACTTCGTACCAAGCACCAAACAAGTTTTGTTCTTTACACCAAGTTATCAACCAGTGATCGTATTCTTATCTATGAACAGTTTAAATCATCAAAAAATATAGCCCAGGCAAAACAAACAATTATTAAAAAGTTCGAATCACGTTAATTTTTATAAAAAAACACCTGTTATTTCACACAAGGAAGCCTTTATGAAAATACATTTTATTACTCGCACATTAGGCTCATTATTAACCCTGACATTACTCTCGTTTAGCAGTGTTACTTTTGCGCTTGATGTAAATATTACGGAAAAAATCCCATATGTTGCTGTACAACATAAAGGACAAACTGTTCGTATCGAGAGAATCCAGGATCAAAATCATCATCTAACGGGAAGCTTTGCAAAAACTTCACGTAAGTGCCCACCCTTTTGTATTCAACCCATGATTGTTGCACCCGGAGTCGAAACTTTTGGTGAACTGGAAGTGCTTGATTTTATTGAAACACAAGTTAAAACTAATAAAGGACTGTTAATCGATGCACGTACACCATCGTTTCATAAAAAAGGAACAATTCCTTTATCTATCAATCTTCCCTTTACCACTTTTTCTTTAAATCGAGATGATAAGCGTTTAATTGCCGCGATGAAAATTCTTGGTGTTGAACGTAGAACAGAAAAACTCGATGGCTACTGGACTGATCTAAAAGACATTACAGGTATAGAAAAAAAACCTAATCCCTACTGGGACTTTAGTGCTGCGAAAGAACTTACTCTCTGGTGTAATGGAATGTGGTGCGGGCAATCCCCACGTGCCATTGAAGGACTGCTAAAGCATGGTTATCCTGCCAGTAAACTTCATTATTACCGTGCAGGTATGCAGGGCTGGAAAATTCTTGGGCTCTCTGTCACAGTTCCATAAAAATAAAAACTGTATGCTTTTAAAAGGCAGCCTAAAAGCTGCCTTGATTTTGTTAAATCATCCCCCCCATTTATACTTACAAAAACCTGCCAAGTACCCTTCAATCATACTGAATTAGCATTTTCTATCCTGTCCTTTCAATTTACCCACTCTAAATTAATGCTAAGTATTTGATTAACCAATCATTACTCTGTTTCGATTTGTTCCCACTCCACTGCGGGTGTACAATCGGCGCCCTTAATTTAATTAGCTATGGCTAGTAATTATCAAAATTCCTTTGAAGGAGCCCCATCGTGGAACAATATCGAGGTACTACCGTCCTTTCAGTTCGTCGCGGCAATAAAGTAGTTATTGGCGCAGATGGTCAAGCGAGCCTGGGCGATACCGTCATGAAAAGTAACGTACGAAAAGTACGCCGTTTATATAATGATAAAGTTATTGCCGGTTTTGCAGGTGGTACGGCTGATGCCTTTACCCTGTTTGAGTATTTTGAAGCCAAGCTGGAAAAGCACTCCGGTCAACTGGTTCGTGCTGCCGTGGAAATGGCTAAGGATTGGCGCACAGACCGTACCTTGCGTCGTTTAGAGGCTCTACTTGCCGTTGCTGATGCAGAGGCTTCCCTCATTATTTCTGGAAATGGAGACGTGATAGAGCCTGAACACGGAATTATGGCTATTGGCTCGGGTGGCAATTACGCGCTTGCCGCAGCTCGCGCACTCATCAAAAATACCGAGCTAGATGCTAAAGAAATTACAACCGAGGCCTTGAATATTGCCGGCGATATCTGCATCTATACTAATCACAATTTAGTATTCGAAGAATTGGAATTTTAAACATGTCTCAAATGACTCCCCGCGAAATTGTTCACGAACTTGATAAACATATCGTCGGCCAGGCCGCTGCAAAACGTGCTGTTGCTATCGCCCTGAGAAATCGCTGGCGCCGTAGCCAGGTGGCTGGAGATTTACGCAATGAAATCACGCCAAAAAATATATTAATGATCGGCCCAACCGGTGTCGGTAAAACAGAAATTGCTCGTCGCCTGGCAAAACTGGCCAAAGCACCCTTTCTTAAAATTGAGGCGACTAAATTCACCGAGGTGGGTTATGTTGGTCGTGATGTTGAATCCATTATTCGTGACTTGATGGAAATTTCACTCAAACTCACGCGTGAAACAGCAATGGAAAAAGTGAAAACACGCGCACAAGATGCCGCGGAAGAACGTATCCTGGATATCCTGCTACCACCGGCGCGTGATTTTAGTACTGATGATGCCTCGTCTGAAAATAAAAATGAGAATCCTACCCGGCAGAAATTCCGCAAAAAATTACGTGAAGGTGAGCTTGACGATAAAGAAATCGAAATAGAAATCAACGTACCGCAAATGGGCGTTGAAATTATGGCACCACCCGGCATGGAAGAAATGACCAGCCAGTTACAGGGCATGTTTCAGAACCTCGGTTCGAATCAAACCAAGCGCACGCGTAAAATGGAAATCAAGCACGCTTTTAAATTGCTGATTGATGAAGAAGCCGCAAACCTCATCAATGAAGAAGAAATCAAGGAAGATGCTTTAAACAATGTTGAACAACACGGCATTGTTTTCCTCGATGAGATGGACAAAATCGCCAAGCGCGGTGAAACCAGTGGTGCCGATGTATCTCGTGAAGGGGTACAACGTGACTTATTACCTTTAGTAGAAGGTTCAACGGTTTCAACCAAATACGGCATGGTCAAAACCGATCATATTTTATTTATCGCTTCCGGCGCTTTTCACCTGACTAAGCCTTCGGATTTAATCCCTGAGCTACAAGGCCGCTTTCCCATTCGTGTAGAACTTGATGCATTGACCTCGGATGATTTCATGCGCATCCTGGTTGAACCTGATGCATCACTGACTGAACAATACCGTGCCTTACTGGCCACCGAAGAAGTGACGTTGGAGTTTGCCGATGACGGAATCCGCCGTATTGCAGAAACGGCTTACCAGGTAAATGAGCGAACTGAAAATATTGGTGCACGTCGTTTACACACAATACTTGAACGCCTGCTCGAAGATATTTCATTTACCGCGTCAGATAAAAGTGGTTCAGAAGTGAAAATCACTGCAGAATATGTGGATGAAAATATTTCTGAATTAGCGCAGGATGAAGACCTCAGCCGTTACATTTTATAGATTCAACCACAGAGGCACACATGGCTAATTAAAAAGCTCTATTAAACTCTGTGTCCCCGTGGTTTAATTTTTTTTATTAGGAACTCTCTATGCCAAAACCTACAGATATTAAACTCCACCAGGCTTCACGTGTACTTGAAGTGACTTTTAATGATGGAAAAACATTTAACTTACCGGTTG
>Ga0224501_10002637_pt1 | contig 14114 bp, 16 predicted proteins | sample SF_Oct11_sed_USG_4_FD_169105 | JGI IMG/M metagenome (GOLD analysis project Ga0224501, IMG submission 169105) | Sediment microbial communities from San Francisco Bay, California, United States - SF_Oct11_sed_USGS_8_1 | ecosystem: Environmental > Aquatic > Marine > Sediment | place: USA...
CTGAAGGCGAGAGAGAGTAATGCGCGCGCGCAAAGCACATCGCGTGCATATGCCAAAATTAAGAGAAAATACTTAAAAGACCCTTCTAAATCTATGACCGTGAGGAAATAAAATGCCAACCCACGGGTCCTTATCAAAAGCGGGAAAAGTCAGGTCACAGACTCCAAAAATGACATCCACCCCAAAAAAAAGCCGAATCCCCAGAGTGCGGGTTCGACGAAACTACGAAAAAAGAATAATTCTTCAAAGGAATGCTGGACAAAACTGGGGTGATAGACGGGGCGGACGAGGCGGACGGGGCAGACGCAGATAGTTTACATATTACAGTATGCTTCTCCCAAGAAGAAGAAATTGACTGCAACCACTAGGGCAACTCGATCTAGCTTAGACACTTCCCCTTGGATAATTCTCGTTTTCGCGAATCTGAGAAACCAAACGCAACCCAAGGAAGCGAAAAATAAGAAGATTGACAGAGCTACTAACCCAAGTTGTCCATACTGCTCATAAACTGGTCTGGCTAAGAAGTCGCCTTCCTTGCCGCCAAGCATTAAGGAATACTGAGTTGACACCGTATCAGCCAACGTTAGGAAAGGAAGAATGAAGAGGATCTTATCGATACTGTCCAATTCCAACCTATTATTTCTTTTTTGTTTGACGTATCTTGCTATGATTCTTCCGCATCTCGGACAGTGAACGTGAGTTGAAGAAGATTCAGCGTCCCAGCCGGAAACAACAGCGTCTTTCTTAGGCAAAACATAGCCACATTTCTTGAAGACGTAAACTTCCTCTCTTTCAGGCATCTCTTCATTCAAAACTTATTCATTCCTTCAGAAGATTAACGTTTTCCAAATTTTCTAGAGACCGCTTGACATTCCACACGCGCGCGCCAGAATAGGCTTCCAAAAGTAATATCTTGAATACAGATTCATGTAAGCAACACTACTAGCAGTCATAGTTTACAGAAGAAAACATACCAAATAACATTAGATTATCTCTTAAACAAGCAATCAAAGAACTAATAGAATTTTGGAAGAAGACACTAAACGCACAGGAAGAATCTCAGTCTACTTTACAAATTTACTTCGATTCCTTTTGAATCTTTTCTTGCATTTCACACTACAGAAATAATATGTTTCTCCGTCATGACTGATCTTAAATTTGGCTGTCTTTTCGTTCAGAACCACGCCACATACAGGGTCCCTAGGCATTGTCTCGCTCTTCACCTCGCACAGTCATGAACACAATCAGGTTTTCTTCTGTCTACTATTATTAATGGTTCTGGAAGCTTTTCAGTTTTTATCAAAGAAATCCAGATAGATAGGTCACTTTTTTTCGATAACACTCAATTGTCCACCTCTGCCGACCCTTAACTGGCGTTCGCCTCTAAAGGTTACAACACGCGCGTTCTCAACTTGGATAGTATCTCCCACAGAAACTGCGTCTATTTGTTGGTTCCACAAAGGTAGTTGGATAACCCCAGTTTCATCTGTGACCTTTGCGTTCGTTACCGTGGCAAAATTTCCAAACCTAGTGAAGACGGATTTCGGCTTTGGGATTTCAACGACCCTTGCTTTTAAGTTAATTCGGTTCATTCCAAACTTCAAATCTCCGATCCGTGGGTGTTCAATTTTAATCCTCTCGGGTATTGTTCTCCTGGACGTCCTTGTGGGAGCAAATTCTTTGAGTGGATTGGTTTCTTCGAGGATGTGTTTGGGTATGGGGAATTGGGCGACCACTTTGAAACCTTTGGTTATGAGAAAAACGGCATTATCTCGTGTTTTCTTACGGCATTTAATTGAAAGGCTTTCACATGTAGATTCTTGACGTCCCCAAGCTTCAACGAAGCTATTAAAAAAATCGTTCGAATCAATTCCATACTTCATTGAAATAAAAGCGAGATACTCAAGAAGCCTAAAATCAGCAAGCGCGTGATACCTGCCGCGGGGGCGACCTCGTCCCCTTGACACTTTCATTCGCATTTGACTCGTTCCTATCCCCGAGGTTACGTATGAACCTATTTAAAGGTGTCTAGGAGAAAATTCAAAGCATCATAAACGCTAAACTTCTCATCTTAAGTTTTTAGCTCCAAACCCAAACCTTGATTCGTTAAGAAATAATACCTTCTGATTTAGCACACTTAATTTAAATAACTCCACCAACTTCATGATGTTCTATAAGGAGGATTCGGATGCCCAGAGTTGAAGCTTCTATCAGAATCGAAAACGTCGTGGGCACTGCCACGTTAAATCAGAGGATTGACCTAAACGCGGTGGTGAAAGGTAATCCGGGTGTTGAGTACCGTCCAGAACAGTTTCCGGGACTGGTCTTCAGATTAAAGAGACCCAAGACGGCTACCCTAATCTTCAATTCTGGGAAGATGGTTTGCACCGGAGCCAAGTCTGAGAAAGAATCGAGGAGAGCCGTGATGAAGGTTGTAAAGGAACTGAAGAAAAGCGGCATAATCATCATCGGCAAACCAGAGTTTAAAATAGTGAACACAGTTGCATCAGCGAGTTTAGGAGGATTGATAGACCTTGAAAGGTCAGCCTACTCGCTTGGGAGAACCATGTACGAGCCGGAACAGTTTCCCGGTCTCATCTACCGAATGGATGAACCCAAGGTGGTGATTCTTATCTTTGCTAGCGGGAAACTGGTTTGCACAGGCGCCAAAAAGGAAGAAGACGTCCACGAAGCGGTTGACAAACTTCATAAGAAACTCGAGGAAGAAGAACTGATATACTACGAGTAAACGACAATTGGTGTTTAAGGCAAAGGAGAACTGTTTGGTCATGGAGGACAAGTGAAAGCTTGGGGTAAGGTGCGAACCGAATTGGTGAAGAAAATAGCTCGAGAATTGGTGGAACGGTTTCCAGACAAATTCACAACAGACTTTGAAACCAACAAAAAACTCGTAGAATCCCTTACCAACATTTCATCAACAAAGCTGAGACACAGAGTAGCTGGCTACATAACTCGGCTTCAGAATCAGAAAAAACAGAATAAACTTACCACTGAACAAATAGAAATTAACTCTTAAACAAACAATCAAAAAACAGTAGATTGCCTGTGAAGTCAGTTAGAGCAAGCGCTCGAATTAGTCTAAGACGCCTTTTGCGTTAAATGTTAGTTTTGCAATGCGCGCGCGCATAGGACTCCATGAAAGGGCACATATTGAACGGACGCTTCTGGGGTTTTTTGACTAAGTAGTTTCGAAACGGTTCTTTTTCCACGGTTTTTTCGCCCAAAATAGTTTAAATTAAGCCCCTTTCTCAATTTCCTTAAACAGTGGGGCCAGAAACCTTTCGGCATCTGTTGCTCCAGACCGTGTTCGCAACCGTGTAAATCTGTCAAGCTCAGATATCGGTGATTCCGTCGTCACCGAGTTCATTGTTGACGCTTGCGCCGAAGTCATGCTTGAAACGGGCAGATCGATTGATTACCAAGACTGCGATCAGGTTGAGGCTGCGTGTATAACAAATCTTGCCGCACTTTATTGTCTAACATATGTGACAGGCGGATGCGCGCGCGCAAAAGAAAATAAGACCTGCTCTAGATGTGCCATGAGTCTACAGAAAACTTAGGCTACCCTTACACACACCCTTTTTTGTGAACTGTCACCCTATGAACAGGAATAGCAACATTATACTAACATCATAGGTGTGACAAATGGGAATACGCACGCTATTAACAGCTAAATATCCTTGACTTGGACGCAAAAGTGTTTTTCAGTTTCTGAGTTTAAAATCCGTCTTGTTTAAGATAATAGTCGTCTTCCTTTTTGGACCCGAAGCTTCTCACGCCTTTCTCTTTCAGCTGTTTCCTAAGTCTTCCAGCATAGTCGCGGCTGATTGCCCTCCTCACTTCCAGATAACAGATTATTTCTTCTGCTTGTCGCTCAGTGTCGCATCTGCGAAGGAAATCGATTACGTCAGGCACATAGTTAGCAAATTTCCTCGAAGACGCTTTCTCTCCGGTTTGAAAGTCGGATCGAACAGAGGTTATCGTTATTCTACAATCTCCAGCTTCCAATTCTTGAGCCAAGTGCGGAAACATTTTCCTGAACTTTTTCTCGTCGATTGCCATTTTGGCTGACACTCTCCGTCGTTTGCATCGTCTCGTTGAGGATAATTATTCCCTTTGTGTTCAATTTTTTGTATGTTATAACGCCTATTTAAGGCTGATTCGAACATTCCTTTGACGCAGATGGTCTACTCTATGTGGGTACAAACTTTTCAAGCGGTATCTCCTTAAGAACCTTGAGAAGCTGAGAGGGACTTAGACCGATTACGGCATCTCCATATATTTCGCATCTTTCCAACCGTCCCAATTTCTCATAGTCTCGAACTATGATTTCTGTTTCATCGCCAGAGGAGAGAACGAGATGGATGTGAAACGAAGCCTCTTTTTTGCCTACTTTAGTCACTGAACGCCACCCGGAACTCGTAACTCGGTATCCATACTTTTGAAGTTGATCTAGGACAGGTTTTGGGTCTTGGGAAAATGTGAGTATGTCTATGTCGCTGTTTTGATGGGCTGTTCCCCTCCAAACGCTTCCAACAAGTTTTGCATTGAAGTTTTCTAGCGTCTTCATTATTTGGAGAGCTTCTTTTCGCATTCGTAAAAGCAGTTCCCTTCTTGAAGAGCCTTCCTTCTCTTCAGCGATTTTGTCAAGTTCCTCTGCAACCTCAAGGTTGCTTGGAAGAACTCGGACTCTCAACGTTTTTGCTGCTCGTTTCTTCGCTTGCTTATACTCCTTCTCCTGGGATGTGTAGAGTAGAGTGGCAGCTTCTCGAGCAACTCGCTTTCTTAAACTCATTAGACGGTTGCCTTTCAAGACTTTTCCTCTGATAACGTAATTTTGAGCGAAAACTTGGGTGTTGCTACGAAGCCATTGCTGGTTGAAGGGTAAGCTTCGACTTTCGGATGCCTACATGACGTAGAGGCGCTATTTTTTTAGCCTCGTTGTAGACGTCGGAAGCGATTTTCCCTAGGACGAGCTCTTGAACAAACTGGTCGAAAGTGAGGGATAACGCTTTTTCTTCAACATTTTTTCTCATAACAACACGTATTTCCTGTTCTTGGGAGGTTTTGATACGTGTAAGAGTGAAAACTGAAACAGCTAGTCTTAGCCCATAGCCATCCGTAGTCGTGACGCTGAAGATTCCATCCACTCGCGTTGTTCTTCTTCTAACCAAGCTCCTCAGATAATCGCGGGAGTATTCATGTCCCTTAAAAATCGTGCGGGCAGTTTTGCCTTCAACATCTGCAACTTTGAAATACATTTTCAGATATTGATGTGCAAAGTCGTTGGTGATATCGTAGAGGGTGGCGTCCACGACCCTTCCAACAAGTTTTGAGGGGTCGTCTGCAGGTATGGCTCCCAGCTCAACTCCGCCGAAGTATGGAGGGGACACTACTGTGTACCAAGCCTTGCCGCGCCACTTGTCCTTCACACGTCTCCCCTTCTTTGACATAATAGACCCTCATTGTGACTGGAAAGATTTCTTACGGCACTATTAAAAGCTTTAGCGCTTTCACACCTCATTCGAGTTTTTCAATTCCACCCATCAGCGGTCTTAGAACTTCAGGAATTATGACTGAACCATCCTTCTGTTGGTATTGCTCAAGAATAGCTATCATTGTTCGACTGGTTGCGAGGGCTGTGTTATTTAAGGTATGCACGAAACCAGCTGGAGCTTGTCCTTCCTTTTCTCTGAACCTTATGTTCAGCCTTCTCGCTTGATAGTCTGTGCAATTGGAGTTTGACCCAGCCTCTCTATAGGTGCCATCAGCCATCCAAACTTCTATGTCGTATTTCTTAGCCGCTATTATTCCAATGTCTCCAGTACAGACGTTAGCAACCCTGAAGGTGAGTCCCAAGCCTTGGTAAAGGTCCTCAGAATTTCTTTGAAGTTCTTCATGGAATTTCCATGAATCTTTGGGCAGGCAGAAAATGAATTGTTCAATTTTGTTGAATTGGTGTACCCTGAACAAACCTTTCGTGTATTTTCCATGGGCACCGACTTCTTTTCTAAAGCAGGGGCTGACTCCGACGAATTTTGTCGGTAAGTCTTTTTTTTCGATTACCTCATCCATGAAGGTTGCAGCCATGGGATGTTCACTTGTCGCTATTAAGTAGAGATCTTCATTCTGTAGCTTATACAGCTGATCTCCAAAGAATTCTAGGTCAGTGACGCCCAAATACGGCTTCTTACGCATCATGAGGGGGGGTTCTATCAGAGTGTAACCTCTCTTTCGAAGGAAGTCTATCGTATAATTCATGATTGCATAGTCCAGTCGAGCTAGATCCCCTTTTAAATAATAGAAACCGTGACCAGCAACTTTGGCAGCCCTATCAAAATCTATTAAACCTAAATTCAAAGCGATTTCTACGTGACTTTTTGGTTTAAAATCAAATTTTGGGGGTTCGCCAACGATTTTCACAACGACGTTTTCGCTTTCGTCTTTACCGAAAGGAACCGATTCATGTAGAATGTTAGGGAGTCCAAGTAGAATCCGATCAACTTTTTCTTTGTATTCCTCGACTTGGTTTTCCAGTTTCTTTATGTCTTGCGGTATTCTTTTTGCCTCTTCCATCTGCTTACTGGCATCTTCTCTCTTTTTCTTTAAGCTTGCAATTTCAGCGGTTACCACCTTTCGTCTATGTCTCAGCTCGTTTACTTCTGTCAACAATCTTCTCCAATGCTTGTCGTACTCGATCAAATCGTCGAGCATCTTGAGTTTTTCAAGGTCTCCTCTCTTCTTTAAGTCGTTTCTCACGATTTCTGGATGCTCTCGGATCAGTTTTATATCTAGCATCAGGCACAGCTTCTGAAACCATTCGCTTTTAAGTTTACATAAAACTCGAATATTTAACCTATGCGACAGAACTGAGCGCGAAACTTAGGGCTTCAAGTTGCTTCGGTGCATCTTGAGCCTTTTTGCTACTGAAAAAGCTTTTTCTGAGACGGAGACGCAGGATAGAAGGTCGTCGAGGGTGGCTATGAAGGTCTGCAGTTTTGTTTGACATTCTACTGTTGTGAAAACTTTGGGTCCTCTCCTTACTGTTTTGACGAAGAGGCCCGGCGGAACTTCTACGTTGTCTGGAGAAACGGCTTTTGCCACGGCTTCTGCTTCTCTCTCGTTTTTGTAGGAAAGCTTGATTTTAGCCTCCAAGTTTCGCCTCCTTTAACTGTTTTTTGACAAGCTGATCCACAAGTTTAATGAAGGATTCTACGTCTTTAATCGGTATCTGGGCTCCGGCTGCTACGTCGTGCCCCCCTCCCCTACCCGAATATTTTTCAGCTGCAACGTGTAGAACTTCCCCGAGGTTTAGACCCCTTTTTCTCAAAGGTTCTAACGCCCTAGCCGACACCTTAACCATGGCTTCTCCTGAAATTGCGGAATAGACAATCATGGGTTTTCCGAGTTTGGAAAGGGTTGTCGAGAGGATGGAGGAAACTGGACTAATGACCTTTTCGTCTATGACACCATCTCCTCGCACAACATAGATGCTGTCCAACTCTTCTAGGCGCTCAGGTTTTTCAGTCACCCAACTTAGATATTTAGTGATAGTCCGCCGATATTCTTCCATCACCGCTGTTGCTTCTTCGAGGCATTTCCCTCTGTCTCCCATGCAGATGGCTACGCCAAGCCCAGCCTTATCCATGCGCCCTGCAGCATTAAGCATAACAGTGAACTCCCGAGCATCCCTGAGAGGGGTCCAAGGCTCCTCATGAGTTAGCGTGTAAACGTTTCCGATCAAATTCAATGCGACATCGCTTGCGAAACCTTTTGACACGAGGTAGTCGGCGAGGGCGGAGAAAAGTTTCTTTTTCTCCTCTTCCGAAAGATCTCTCAAAGCGCGCCACTTGTCTCCTTGCTTGGGTTTGATTCCTAGGCTTGTGAGGAAAGCTAGACTTTTGTCTTCCTCTCCGCTTATACCCGGGATGAATGGATTTGTGGTGCGGGCTATTGCCTGATGAATTGGGCGCGTTTCCCTTCCGAAAAATAGAAGGTCGGTTTCTACATTAAGATAGCCTGCCTTTAATGCGTCCTCTACTATGCTTTCGTTGGCGCCTCCCAATTTTCGCTGCCCAGATTTGTCCTCATATTTGTCTTGCAGGTCGCCTAAGGCTCCCACCACGGCGAAGCAAGCTAGATCAGTGTTAGTTTTGTCCAGAGCCTTGGCGACGAGGTATGCCACTCCAGCCCCGCTAATATCACGAGACCCGTCGATTCCGTGAAAATGAGGATTTACGTGAATGAAGGTTGAGGGGGTTTCGGTGACGGTTTGGTGATGGTCAAGAATGATTACGCTATGATTAGAGAGTCTTTCGCTCAGTAGGTCAAGGTAGCCGCTCCCCGAATCGGTGAAAATGGTTAGAGGAGGCTTTTCCGCGGCTATTTGATCAACCACTTTCTCGTCCACCCACTTTGCAATCCGGAGGCGAAATTTCCCCCCTAATCTGGCTAGGGATTTTCCGATGATGCCTGCAGCTGCTAAACCGTCTGCGTCTATGTGGGAAGATACGTGGATAACGTCGCCTTTTTCAATATGTTTTAAAATGAGTTTAGCTGCCTCAGAGGAGTCTTTCATAAGGGCGTCGATCTGTTTTTTTGTTACGGGCAAGACTGAACCCCGAAACTAAATGAGGGGAGTTGCTTTCGCTTCGTATTTCCAGTTAGGTGCTAGCACGCCTTTGCGTTTGTAGTATCTGGCAAGCTTGTAGATTTTAGCCTCAATTATCTGGAGGGCCCGTTTGTTATGCAAATCCGCTTTGTTTTTGTCGAGGTGAACGTGAAGGCTTGTGGCTTTTCTCATTAACGTTTCTAAGTCTTCCGGGATGGAGGGCGCTAACTCTCTTTCTTTCAAAATTTGGGAAATGGATTTTCCAGTGATAGGTTTGGTTAAGGGGATGCCATGCTGGTCCCGTAGAATTATTCCAATCTTACTGGGAGGGTGCCCCTCTTTAGCCAGCCTTATGACGAAGGCCTCCACTTCTTCAGCAGTGTATCTACACCAAGCGGGGGGCCTCTTGGTGACTGGTCTTGTTTGATGCGACCTCCCCTTTATCTTCTTTGGCAATTTTTCTCCTCCGAAAGCTCCTTTAAAGCGGGTGACGCAGATATTTAAAATCTTCGTTTAGAGCCAGACGTATACCACTTGGCAAATTTCCGCAGAGCCCCAGCCCGATGCGAGTGCTCGTTTTTCTCGTTTGTTGTCATCTCTGCGAAAGTTCTGTTACCTCCGCCTGAAGGTTCGAATATAGGGTCGAAGCCGAAACCTAAGCTTCCCCGCTCCTCCAAAGAAATTTTTCCTTTTGCTTTGCCGTGAAAGCATTTCGGCGCCTCTTCTGGACTATTGAAGGCGACCACGGATTGGAAATAGGCGTCTCGTTTGTCAACATTTTTCATCAACTTGAGAATGCCTATGGTTCCTATGGTTCTGTAAACGTAGGAGGAATAGGGGCCAGGAAAACCATTTAACGCTTCGATGAAGAGACCAGCGTCCTCCACAATGATTGGGAGACCGCAGGTTTTCACGGCATCTATGGCGCTGGCTTTGGCGATGTTTTCTAGGTTGTCGTCTTGGATTTCAACAGCTTTTATCTTAAGCATGGCGGTTGCAACCTTGTATTCAGAAAACACCTGACGAGCTTCGTTGAATTTGTGAAGGTTGCTCGTCACGAAAAAAGCTAGTCTACCTCTCGGAAACATAGCGTCCCCTTCTCTCTATCTCCCGAATCTTTTCTAAAACATTTTTCGCCTCCTCTTCCCCCACGACCTCAGCATAACCTTCCATAACCGCTTCAAAACATTCCCTCGCATACTTGTAGTGGGTACTTTGAAAAGCTCTTTTCATAAGGTGTATATCGACTCCTCTGGTCTCCAGCTCCGTAGACCTTTCACTTAAGCCGAAGTCAACGAAAACAACCTTGCCGTATGACGTCAGAATCATGTTTGAGGTTGTAAGATCTCCATGAATGATTCCATGTTTATGGAGGCGCCCAATCAATCCGCCGACGTGACGACTTAAGCGAAGCCTCTCTTCTGGAGGAAGATCGTTTAACACTTGTTTAACCTGCTTTCCACCCACAAATTCCATGATAATGTTTGATTCTGCCACGTCAACCATGAAAATTGTGGGCGTAGGAACTCCGGCTTCCTTAGCTTTATGAATGACGTGGGGCTCATGAACAGTCCGCTGAGATCGAATTTCCTTGTCTAACTTTTGGATGCGATACTTTTTCGGCAGTCGTCGCTTCATTATCACTTTGCGGTTGTGCCACTCCTCTAAGTATAGGTTGGCCTCTGCACCCTTCTTGATGAGCACTGCTCAGCCCTCAACCCAAGGCGCGTAAACTTCGTCCAGTCGCCACTTCAACTTGACGAAACTCTTCTCTATGGGAACTGTTATGTTGCTTTTGTAGGCAAGAATTCCAGTCCAGGCGATCATAGCTCCGTTGTCCAAGGCATATTCTTTCGGAACTACGCAGAATCGAGCGTTATGCTCCTCTGCGATCACGTTAAGCATTGATTGTAGTCTTTTGTTGGCTGCCACTCCTCCGGTTAAAAGAACTTCCGGTTTCTCTGTGTGGGCTAAAGCCCTCTCGGTTACCTCAGTTAGCATGGAGAAGGCGACCTCTTGAAGACTGAAGCAGATGTCTTCTAAGCGATGGTTTTTTTCATGGAGCAATTGTACAGTCGCTGTGAGAAGTCCGCTAAAGGATAAGTCCATACCTTTCACCGTGTAGGGAAGAGAAACGAAGGTTTTGCCTTTCCTCGCCAATTCTTCAACCATGGCACCAAAAGGTGCTCCTCGCCTTTGTCTTAAACCAGCTTCCCTAGCAAAAACGTCGAGGCAGTTTCCCACGGCAATATCCAAAGTCTCTCCGAAAACTCGATATCTTCCAGCTTCGAAGGCAGAAACTATGGTGTTCCCCCCTGAAACATAGAGAGTAACCGGATCCGTTGCCGCGGTTACGAGTTTGCCTATTTCGATGTGTGCCACACAATGGTTGGCTCCCACCAAGGGAACTCCAAGGTAGGAGGCTAAGGCGCGTGCTGCAGTTGCTCCTGTGCGGAGGCATGGTCCTAGTCCGGGTCCTTGAGAAAAGGCGACGAGGCTAACGTCTTGAGGCTTTATTCCCGCTTTTTCAAAGGCTTCTGTCAAAACCTTTTCAGCAACTTCAGCATGGTGTCTAGCTGCCTCTCTTGGATGGATTCCTCCCTTCTCAGGAACATACGCGCTGTTTGCGTTGGAGAGAACCTTGCCGTCGAAAGAAAGAATTGCGACGCCAAAATCGTCTGCCGTAGATTCTATACCTAGGCAATAGGACGCAGCTGAATTAGGCGTCGGCAACGTTTTTAACTCCCTTGCAATGAGTGTTATGATTTGAAATTAGATATGGAATATGTTTGTCCAATTTTCATTCAATGCCTATGTAATCTCGTGTGTTAAAACATTTTGTAATTTTGCTTGTAAAGTTATGTCTCACCTTTCTGCGACATAGTAATTCGGAAAACAGCATACATCTTTTTATGTTTCAAAATGCCTATTTATTATGATGTCAAGGAACCGATGGATATGCCAAGACGAAACGATCTAGAATACAAAGCGCTACACCTGATCGCTAATACTGGGAACCAAGGCGTGCTCCAGTCTGAAATGTGGCGGAAATTGGATGGAAGCAGCAGGGAAGGTTCTCGAATATCCATAAAACTGGAGAAAAAGGGTTTGATTCGTCGTGAGCGTGAGCTCTTCGGCGGAAGATGGACGTATAGGCTATATCTCAAAAGACAGCCAGCATCCATCAACTCCATCATCGATTGCCCCTGCCTAATGTGCCCAGATGATCCAAGGTGCGGGGTTTGGAGCACAATTTCACCCAACCAATGTGAAAGATTGACCGAATGGACTCTGACTCTTGTGCAAAGGGAAATGAACCCTTCGGGTGAAGGCTGATTTTGCCGAAAGCGTGGGTCAAAGAACGTAAGAGAGAGTATTATTATCGGAAAGCAAAAGAGGAAAAGTTTCGCTCACGCGCTGCCTACAAACTTCTTCAAGCGGTAAAGAAACATGAGTTTATCAAGCCTGGCTATGTGGTGGTAGATTTGGGGGCTGCTCCAGGCGGATGGACACAGGCTTCTAGAAGGATTGTGGGAAGTTCAGGTTTCGTGCTTGGGATTGACCTTAAACGCGTGGAGCCCATTGACTTACCCAACGTTCGCACCGTCACTGGCGACGTAACAGATTCACAAATAACCCAAAGTATCAGGGAGCTCTTGCCCCGCTCACCCAACGTTATAATTTCGGATGTCTCTCCCAATATCTCCGGAGTCTGGGAGCTTGACCATGCCCGCCAAATAGACCTCGCAAGACAGTCCTTACGGATCGCCACTTCGGTTCTTAGGCCAAGGGGAAACTTTTTCGTTAAAGTTTTTCAAGGAGACATGCTCCACGACTTTGTCGAGGAAGTTAAACACTATTTCAGTTTTGTGAAACTAATTAAACCAAAGGCCAGCAGGGCAAAGAGCTCGGAGTTGTACGTCCTTGGAATAAATTTCAGACAACCTAGAACGTGATGGCACCCCTAGTGGCCGTCCGCGTAACTCTGTACAATCATATGTCATCCAATTCTTCGTCGTCATTCGGCCGCGAAATGAATCTGCAAACGATCAAAGATAAATCTATCTGTTTCGAACTTAGTAAAGTTAATAACCTTTAATGGGGTAGGAATGAATCTTTGAAAACTATGCTAATATGGTGAAGGTATCTTGAGAGTGGTTGCAGCGGATTCAGGTGCCGCTATTTTGAATGACCGCTTTGAACCCTTGGAGATTGTAGCTGCGGTTGCTACTTTAGTAGAGCCTCCTTATAGAGAGGCTAGCCTTTGCCTAGCTGAACCCATCTTCGCCAGCGTGGAGAAAGGATACCTTTTGGTAGTTCATGAACTCGAGCTTTGTCAGAAACTTTTGAAAGAGGCGAAGGCAGATGTGGTCCATCTGGACGTGTCGTTGGGCGGCATAAGCATAGAAGAACTTTCTGTGGTCGGAATCTCTAAGTTGAGAGTTTCCAGCAAGGCCAGGGGACAGGTTTTAAAGATTCTGCCAAAAATAAGAAAGATCGCTGCAGACATCAAGCGTGTTTACGGGATTGAAGTTTTAGCCCTCGGAAAAGAAAGCGTCCCAGTAAGAGTGGCTGAACTAACCTCAGGCGCTCACGCCATTCTATATTCTATGGAAAAAGCAGTCAAAGAAAACACTAAGCTGAGGCTTGGGCTCCCAGTGAAGTGCCAACCGAAATTCCTTGACGACGGTGTGGCGTTGGAGTCTTTGATACCGGCGGAACAGGATGTTGTAGGTTATGCTAAAGACGATAAGGGAATTTTACGGAAAGTTCAAACCTCAGAGATGCTTAATCCTTGCGCACGAGGCTTCAGATTGTTAGAAATAACTCCTAGCCTTTGACTTTGATTTCTAAACTTTTTTCGTTCTGCTTTTCCTCACTTTTACCACTTCAAGGCTCATGTCAAGGGCCTTTACGCTGTCGGTTATTTCTCCCAAACTAAGGACGTCGACTCCTGTAGCGGCAAATTTAAGGACGTTTTGCTCGTTTATTCCGCCGCTTGCTTCAATCAGAACCTTGCTTCGAAGCCCTTCCCTATCAAGCAACATCATTGTATTCTTTATTTGTTGAGGAGAAAAATTGTCAAGCATAACTATGTCAGCTCCTGCCTTAGCAGCCTCCAACGCCTCCCCTCCCGTAGAAACCTCAATTTCAATCTTCTTTGAAAAAGAAACAGCCTCTCTAACCCTTTTCACAGCCTCACCAACATCTCCAACAACAATCAGATGATTGTCTTTTACAATAATGAGGTCGTCTAAATGAAGACGGTGAGTGTCGCCTCCACCGAGCATTACAGCTCTTTTATCAAAATACAAGAGACCGGGGGCCACTTTTCGGGTGCAAGCTATTCGAGTTTTATAACCAGCACTGCGAACCTTCTCAATTAGTCGGCTAGTTGCGGTGGCTATGCCGCTCATCCTCGTGAGAAGGTTTAGAAGAGTCCGTTCAATCGAAAGCAGCGTCCTAGCGTCTCCAACTATCT
>Ga0224501_10002638_pt1 | contig 14114 bp, 12 predicted proteins | sample SF_Oct11_sed_USG_4_FD_169105 | JGI IMG/M metagenome (GOLD analysis project Ga0224501, IMG submission 169105) | Sediment microbial communities from San Francisco Bay, California, United States - SF_Oct11_sed_USGS_8_1 | ecosystem: Environmental > Aquatic > Marine > Sediment | place: USA...
AATGTTTTAGCTACTTGCCTCCATGCTCCTTCTATTAAACTTCTTAATGGATTGTCTTGAGCACAACCGATAAATTGTTTATCCAGAAGTTTCAACACGCCAGTGTATATCGTGAACCTAGCAACCTGTTTATCAACTGGAATATCAAGTTCCTCAAGGTTCTTGACCTTGAAAAGACCTTTTTCACCCATTACTCTAATGTAGAAGTTCGAGAGCTTGTTGCCACGTAAATATGGAAAGTCATTCAGACGCTTCTTCATATCTACAATTCCTAAAGGTTCCTTTGTTATGTTTCTAGGATCTCCATCATACTTGTCTAATAGAACCTTAGATATGGCAACCCATGTTTTCACGGCGCCTGAACCAAATCTAGCTCCAAGTTTCCTTACGAAAGTCTCGACAGTTCTTGGGCTGACTTTCAAAATCTCTTCAGGTGTAAACCTTTCCGGATAAAGCTCATACGCCCCTCTTGACTTTCGCCAAAGCTTTTCCGCATCTGTCATGTAATCTATGGAAATGACATAGGTCAAAAACAGAGCATGCTCTCTGGTTCCCTCTTTCAAATTTCTTGGCAAAACGTATTCAGGCATAGAATAGCCTTCAAAAACGCCTTTCCGATTGTAGAACTCGCTAAACAGCTTCGCAGCAATCTTTAGTGCCTTCAAATCATCAATAACAAACTCAGTCTTCACAGTCTTCTTCAAACCCAAACCACCAAAAATCGCATTCACTACTGAACGTTTCACACACCACTCTATATAATAAAACAAGCACATTTCAACCTTATCCAAAAAATCTAAGACGTCCAGCAATCCCTCCAATTCCTATCTTGTTCCCGCTCGGCATGTCTAAAAAAAGCGAGATTTGGAAATTAGAAGCGTCCCATTTTTTGCTATTTCGCACTTTCCGGAGGGACCAGGTATTTCGCCTGTTTTTCATGGTATGAGACGGGATTTTTGAGAGAATGGGGCACTGAAACGGGACAGAAATGGGACATTTGTGGGACACTCAACGGAAAATGGGACAGTTTTGAAAAAACTAAAAGAAGGCTTTTTGCCCGTATACAAGTGTCCCTAAAATTCATGGTAATCAGATCTCCTGTATTCTTAAGTAAAGTCTGACATTTTGGGTATTCTTTCAAAAATTGAAAAGCTTGGAAAAGAAAAGCTTGAGGATCTGCTCATCGAAACGAAAAATAGATGGATCAATTCCCTGAAGTACTAGGTCACCTATCTCTAGGATATGACATTCAATTTCTGGGTCCTTTTGCAGAGCTTCAGTTGTCTTATAAACAAAGAAATCTTGAACCGCAGTCAAACTATAGAAAGGCTATTTACCAACAAACGCTTGTCTGTTGCCCACAAGGCGAGTGTAAAATGACGTTAAAACAAAAAAGGGATAGTGATGGTTCGTGCTTGGTAGGACTATTTCACTGTGCTGAATTCGAACCAGCCTATTAGCATGTCTTTTCGCCAGATCTCCACACGATATGTTTTTGGTGTCTTCAAAGTTTGGAAGTTCGTGATGTAGTGTTCGCTTAGAGTGTTTATGCGGTAGTCTCGTGCGGTGTCCCCAAATGTTGACGTCTGCAAAATGTTGCTTGGGTCATCTGTAGCATATATCTTGATTACGAGTTCCTCGTTGTAGACGAAAGGCTGATTGGGGTCAACTGACGCGGAGACTCTGAGGGAGAATTTAACCGGCATAGTCCTTCCAGCCTTATTGGTTTCTGAAGTGGGCAGAAGCTCGATGACAGCCCAGTTTCTGAAACTGTAAGGAACTATCGTGGAGCCTATGTTTCCAAGGTTGTCCTTAGCCTTAACGATGACGATGTAGTATCCGTCTGGAAGCTGAAGCGTATCAAAGAGTAAGGTCCACTTGTCCATGGTTGCATTGTAGACTACTGGGAAGTCTTCAAAACCTACAGGTTTTCCTTCGGCACCATCTGCCTCACGGATCGAGAAGTTTAAGGACGATACTCCGCTTCCAGAATCATCAGCTGAGACTATGAAAGTTACACCATCTTGTAGAGCACATCCACTCGGAGGATTAAGCATAGTAACAGAGGGAACAGTATTATCTAGAACAACCGCAGCTGTCTTTGTTGGTTCAACATTGCCTGCCACGTCTGTACTGTTGTAGTCTATGATGTATGTGCCATCCGCAATTTCCTTTAGATTGAATGGTTCGTCATACGTTAGCCAACCTGTATCGTATGTGAGAGTATTGTAAATGCGATAGGAAGTGGACGCCACACCAGAGCCATCAATGTTATCTTCAGCAATTAGTGTGAATAAAGTGGCTGAAGTCACATAAGTGTTGTCCAATATGTCGCGGTAGATGGGCTCCCTGCACGATATTGACGTGGTCGGTGCTGTCACATCGATAGGTGTAAGTGGTATATTGACATCAGTTGCTGGAGGAGGAACCGAAGCTAATGCAAAGTTTGTGGTATATCCTTGTTTTTCTGCTCGCACCATGTAGATGCCAAGCGACACCATCCATCCATATCCGCCAATTTCATCAGTGACCTGCGGATTGACGTGGGGATCAATTCCTGCATCATCTGAGGAAACTTCAACAAATTGTTTCACTGCTAGGTCGAACCGAAGAAGTGTAACAGTGGCACCTTGGATGCGTTCTCTAGTTAAAGCGTTGTAGACAAAGCCGCTTGGGTCATAGAAAAGAATGTATATTTTGTGGGACTCTATTGCGATGTGTCCTGTAGCGTAACTCACTTCGTAGGTTATTTCGGTCCACCCACTCTTGTAGAACGTGTAAGTAAAAGACCAGTCATAAGTTTCTGGGATCCTTGTCATTGGTTTTCGTATACTGGTGCCATCTGACAATAGAATCCTTATTTTCACCGAGACAACGGTTTCGTCTCCGTGATAGACGAAGCGCACCTGCGAGCCCCATCGCACTCTTAGTGTAGGAAAACTTCCACTTCCACCAAGGGTGCCTCCATCAACATACAGGTCAGGCACAGGTGGAGGCGGCTCTACAACTGTTGTCAAGACGGTATTTTGGTTGTTGCTCTCATCGTATTCACTAGATGAAGTAGATATATTGGCAACATTTCGTAGAATTGTTCCAACTTGAACGGAGCTTGGTACTGATACCACCAGAGTAACTGATCCCGTGGAAAAGCATTCCAGGGTACCTATGTCCCATCTAACACAATGCCTTGCAGCATCATAAGTCCCTCCTTCACTTGCCGAAACGAAGCCGACTTGTGAAGCGAGGTAATCTGTCAAAATGACATTCCTTGCAGTGCCCTCTTCCATATTGAAGTAGTCTATCCGCAATTGCAGATTGTCTCCTTGCTCTACTTCAAATGGACCGTGTTTTTGAACAGCAATATCTGCAGCGTAGTATTCGCGTGGGAAAGCCCATTTTGCTGCGCCTTTCACAACGCTTGCTGCTTTCTCCATCCATTCTCCAATATCTTCGTCTGACATATACCAACCTACCCAAGGCGGATCGTTCACGGGCGTTCCATCTTGTCTCACGTACCTAACTCTTTGCTCTTGTGAAAATCTTATATTCGCTGCTAAGGTAGTCGTTAGGTTTAACAAGTCTTCCGGGCTCATAATTATGAACGGTTCAGCGATTTTCACTCTTTCCTGCCAATTTCTGAAGCCATAATTCGAGCTAGTATAAATTTCAAAGCGTAAATGAGGAGCAATCCCCCATCCATGAGTTGGATGTTCACTGAAAGGAAATATGTGTGGAGGGCAAAAAGCGTCTTGAATAAAATGAATAGCATAGCCTAGGTTCTGTTCAGCCATGGCTATGTTGCCCGCCTCATAAAACTCGCGAGCGGCGCAAATATAAATCTCGGCGCTCCATTCTGCTCCATTAAAAACACATTTATCGCCACCGTAGCGTTCAAATTCTTCTTGATACCTCGTGAGCCTATGGTTAGAATACTCGCAATGAGGTAGGTCAATGTCTACATTATTAGCATACTCTGGAATGCTTCCGATCATCTCGTTTGACCATCCAAGTCCTTCAAGAGCATCACGCGCCATTTCTCCATGATGATTTGCCAAGACCGGTACACCAGCCCATCCCATTACCTTTGGCGTAAGCATCGAAAACACGGAAGAGCAAAGAATGACAAGAACCATAATCGCCAATGCTTTCTTCATTTTTCTTTCTCCTTTTCCTCTCTTTTGAGAGTTTGGAAATTCAGTCTATGATATGCCTATGTATTAAAATCTTATGAAAACATCTTCTATAGGCATCAAAACTGGTTTTGTTGCATATTGTTTGAATCAAATGCGACACAACAGGAAAATAAGCATCGACCATAGTTCGTTGGAAAATAGATGCTAAACATTGTGGAATGTAGTGGATGAATCAACTGAGATAAAAAGCTCAGAGTACTCACCTGTGAAATACGAATCGAAATAGCTACTTGAATGGCCAGTTGATAATGTGTAGGAAAGGCATAATCAAACACAGAGAAATGTTTAAGTTCAATGCGTGGATATATAATAACGGAGAGATTAATCGCAAATTGTGATATCCCGAATCAGATTGATGTTTGCTCCCGCAAGCTCACTTTCTTTTCTAATTAGGTCTTAGTGCACGCGGCTTTTTTCCAGAATCCTTTTATGAGTTCGTTGCAATCAACAGCGTTTTTGGCAATTTTCATCTCTTTTTGGAAGTAGACAGGTAGTTGCTGTTTGATGTTTGGATGTGCGACGCGTGCGTCCAGGATTACTATGCATCCTTTGTCATTAGCTGATCGGTGGACTCGTCCACAAGTTTGAATCAATCGGAGAATTGCGGGAGCTGAATAAGCATATGTTCTGCCTTTCTGAGGGAATTGATGTTCAAGATGCTCCATCAAGGCTTTTTGATAAACGTCCCACGTGGCGTAAGGTAGACCTACAGCGACAACGCAAGTTAAAATATTGTTGGGATAATCAATTCCTTCGCTGAGTTTGCCTCCCATGACTCCGAACAGCATGTTGTCGGAACGTCTCGCCATTTGTTCAATCACTTCGCTTCTCCTGGTCTTCTGCAGTTCCACTATCATCTTCCTGTTCGTTCTCATCAACGGTAGAACCTTATGCATCAGTCCGTAGCTTGTGAAGAAGACAGCCATATTGCCTTGATTTGCGTCAGATATTGTCTCAATGTAGTTTCTCCATTTATCAAGCATTTCACTGTTTCTTCTTTTAAACTCTGATGACACGTCCGTGGCAACTATTATGAGTCTATTTTCAGGAGGAAAAGGAGAGTCAAACTCTTTTAAACAAACGTTGCTCGGTTCGCTAAGCGTTAAATCCCTGTATACTTCTGGAGGAGAGAGGAAACCGCTCATGAGGACGCTGCCTCGCGTCTGCCTTAGAACAGGATTCGTTACCATTCTACCGTCAAAACTTCTAACTTCCAAAACGATTCTATTGTTCTTGTCCTTGCTTATTAGATGGATATGCTCCATTCCATCGTTTCCTAAAAAGTTCTCCATAAACGTGCCTACTCGATAGTTGTAGCTAAGAATCCTCTCTGAACCGGACTCAAGCCGCTCCTCTTTCACATATTCACCATATTCTTGAAGGATTCCTGCAGCTTCTAATCCAGAAACCCCGCTTCCGGCGAGAAACAAGTCGCTAATCTCTTGAGGATTAAGCTGTTTAAGCTCTTCACTCTTTAAAATCCTTTGAGCATGTTGAAAAACTTGTTCAATCAATATGCTAAGATACTCTCGAACAAGCGCCAGTGAATCGTGACTAAAGCCATCGGTTTCTTTCAGAGCACTTTCCACAGTATATCTTGTCAATTTGTCAGAGAGTAACTCCCTTGCGAAAGAAGGAAGATTGTGCGCTTCGTCCACAATGAGGAAGACTCTGGAAAGATCAACTCCGAAACTCTTCAATAATGCGTGCCTGATCTCAGCATCAAAAACATAATGGTACGTTCCAAGAAAAACGTTAACCTGGTTAAGAATTCTTCTTAGTGCCTCATAAGCGCAGAACCCTCGCATAGCCATCAGTTTAACTGCCTCATTTGGAGGCAAAATTTTCTGAGCATAATCCAGAGCTAGCTCGTCAGCTTGCTTTTTGGCTCTGATATTGTTCCAGTAGAACTTGCAATAGGGCTTGGTAGAGGACTCGCAATTATCCTTTAGCCTCTTACATTCTTCAAAGAAGTCAAAATAGGAGAGGCTTGCCTTTATCCGCAGTGGACACATGTCTTGTTTGCTAAAGAAGGACACCACGGAGAGACCTCTGGACAACGCCTTTAACTCTTTAAGATAAATGTGCAACTGGCTTCTAGTCCTAAAACAAACTATCAGCTTGTTCTTTTCAAGTTGAGGCAGAACGGCGAGAAGTGAAGCCAACGACTTGCCAATCCCGCAAGGAGCACTTCCCATAAACACCTCTTTGTTTTTCAAAGCCTCAGTCGCCTCATGGATGAACTCCATCTGTCCCTTCCGCAGTTCGTAGTTTTCGGGAAGCACACCTTTCTCTGAAACTTTGCTCTTCACAGCCTTGCGAATTTTCTTCAAGGACTTGGCCACTTTGCTTTCAGGCATCAAATAGACGGCACAGTCTCGACAAAAACGACTTTCTTCATACTCTTCGAAAGAATAGGTTCTTCCACACTTTCGGCACGCATAGGTTTGAGGCAACTTTCTTCCTTGCAGTAATCTAACCTTCAACAACTTATGCTTTGTCACCCACTTCTATGCAAATCCAGACATAACAGTCCGCACTCGTTTCACCTTCTGGACAAATCAGCCTATAAACCCCACATCAACAGCACAGAAAAAAGACTTCTAACATCTCAAATCTCCCGCAAATCCTTTTCTCTTTTCTATGCTCACGCTATTTGGTTGGCATTATGAAGAAGACTATACCTCCAAACTGGCTGATTCGCTTGCCTGCTACCGTTTCCGCCTTGACTATTCTTGTTTTCACTTTTCTATTCTGGGAAATCTGCAATAACCTGTGAATCCTGTTCTTGTCCTCACTGTCAGCAAAATACTTGTCAGTAAGCATCAGATATTCCGTTCGAAAGTCATTGTTCCTTTCTCGGTTATAGACCATGTCTTCGATTTCTCTGAGCGAAAACAGAACAACGCAGTTACTGTCGATGCTGTAAAGATATTTCTCCAGAATATTGACGGTGTGATCAGCTTCTTCGGAGATCGTCTCTGCGATTAGCTCCCGGAACTCTTTGGTTTTCACCAGTTCGGCCACCCTCTGAGGCTGGTCTGCGGAACCGACTAGCATGACGAAAGTTGCCCTATTCGAACTCTTTGATTGCAGTAGATAGCCGTGATGTTTTCGCACGTGGTCCAGAAAGTCTGCGGCATAAGTGGTTTTCATTGGAGCTGTCACTACGATACTTCTTACCCCCTCCTTGAGCATTGGTCTCAACGCGTCAACCACAGATTCGTGAAAGTTGTATAGCGCTTTCTCATCCGTCCTCTTTCCTCCAAGCTTCAACGTAAGGTGCAGTTTTACGACATGACTAAATACCTGCCACAAAACCGCATGATCGCCCTCAAAACCCACAAGAAGTGCTACCGCGTACCCGCGTTTATAGCCTTTTTTCCACTTCACTTCCGTCACCGAGCTGTCTTACCTTGCCCATATTCAGTTACAAGCCAGCCTTTTATGAAGATAGTTGCCCTTAGCATATTCGCAGATCAACAAGCAGCAAAGAACGCCCAACAATCAGCTCAGCTAGTAGAACTCGGCTTCAAATATTACAGACATGGACGGCTATAAACTCTTCAGGAAACGAAAGCAAAACTGTGACTTATGAGCAAAAAATATGCCTTATGGACCAAAAAGAGATAGATTGGAGATGTCTCCCGAACAACGAAATTGGATTACCGAGTTCTATTCAGCTTTCTCCAAATTGGAACTGAAGAGACTGGCTTATAAGGACTAATAAAAGAAAGCTCTATTTCCAAGTGTGCGGATTTCCAAATTTGCTTCAGGTCTCCAGTAACTTTTCAAAACAGTCTCTGTTTTTCGCCGAGCTTATGTAGCTCAAGACATCCAGAAATTCGCTTGTCAGTCTGACTTTTCGCGTCGATGATTCTCTTAGTATTCTAATGAACGTTTCCTTTCCGACTTTGCTTTCAAGTTTCCCAAGTATGACTGGACCTTTATCATAGAGAACATTGAAAGCCTTTTGATCATCCCTTTGCAATCCAAAAATCGGTGGTAAATACTTTACTCTCTCACTCTTTCTTTCAAGAAACTCTTGAAAGGTTTCATCACCAAATCTTTCTCTCAAGGCCATTAAGGCTGAATACTCCGCGAAAGACTCGTTCAACCAATCTTCCCAACTGGCTGAAGGCGCATTCATCCACCATAAATGGGCGATTTCATGGGCAATGTAGCGAAAAGATTCTTTATTCGGCTTTTCCTCGGGGCACAGAACAACGAAACCCTTCCTTGCATAACCGCCACCCTCAACACGGAAATTAGGCAGAACAACAATTGCTATTTCTTTTCTTGAAGTGCCTCCAAACCAAAACTGGAAATTGTCTAACAACCATGACACGTTTTCTCGCAGATAATCTTTGAAAACTTGATTCAACTCTACATAATGCAGAGTTATGCTTAGTTCACCCTTCTTGACCAAAGAACTCTTCAGTCTTGGGCTCGCAATAACCACGATATCGTTGACTTTTTCTTTCTCAACAAGAAGCCATCTCTCTCTCGTCCTGCTGACTTCTCCTAATCCTACAACTTTGTGCTTATCTGGAACATTAACCAAAACAGAATAGGTAAACTCTCCGTAATCGGGGTTAAATGGAAACCATGCGCTGTAAAGCCCGAGCTCAGTCCATTCCCAAGTAACGCGATTTGTTTTCCATTTCGATGTCCAGTCCTTTAGCGGACCTGAATACTTCAACCTCAAGAGTAGCTTCTCGTTTCTCGGATGTTTCCTTGGCAAATGGATTCTTAGGGGTCTGGCATCAGGCATGAAAGGATTTGACGATTTGTTGTCGCTTGGGAAATCAAACTCAAGCGGCTTATCAGTTTTTGCGTAATCAACAGAGAACTCTTTATGCAGGTTGAATGTTAGGCAGCCAACATCTCTACTTTCTAAGCTGAGCCTTATGACAGCCTCAACGGCTATGCTACTTTCCTCAGGTGCAACAGTTAGCTTAATCTTGTAATTGCATAAGTTAACCATTCTAATAGCTCCTTTTTCGATTCATTTTGCTTAGTTCGGCTATTAACTTTTCCGCAAAACCAAAAACTGGCTTAAAAGGACTGATAGAAGTGTCTTCTGGTTTTGTTCTCCCCTAAGGGTGATAGAATCATTGGATTTAGTTGTCGTTCAGAAAAGACAAGAGAAGAAAGTGGTGGTATGATGTTTTTGCTATTCTTTGGTCTTTGCAGAAGGCTTAAGCATCGAACCCAGATATAGCCCTACGAAACCAAGCGCCAACGCACCGAGAACGTTCACAGAGGTGTTAAGAACCACCGCCACCATCTCATAAGCAACCCAATCAATATTTGTCCACGTACTAGTGTTGTACATATTCTGAAGATTTTCATCAGTCAGAGCGCCAGAATGTCCCCCAACAGAACCAATCAAAGCGAGAAACATAATCACAAACGCAAACAAAACAACTACTTTGCCAATCGAAACCATCCTAGATTCTTCTCGTATCTTGCCAGCAAAGACATAACCAACGATTGAGGCAGAAACCAAAACCGACACAACAAAAGAAACATTAAGACCCCAAAAGGAATTCATCGGAACCAACACAATACTCAACACAGAATAAATCAAAAGGTAAACCACAGTCAAAGAAGCCATAGCCAGAATGGCATCACCAAACTCCAACCTATCACCTCCTTTGAAGCCAAAAACACGTATATGTTCTCGGTTCGGCTATAACTTTTGCGCAAAACACTTTCTGTCTGTGTGTGTCTGACAGAAGATAAGAGAGAGTAAGAGAGTAGTAGGGAGAGTGGTAGGCGTAGAGAGAGAAAGATAAAACTTTACCCCAACCAACCAGAATTTCTCAAATTGGCCGACCTATGGCAAGACTTCCAGTCCATTCAAATATCACAGTCAAGTATGCATGCATGACAAGGCGGACGCGCTTCCATTCCGCCCAAGCTAAAACGTTCTTCTCTATCTTTCTTTGAATCTTAGTGCACCGGTTAGTTATATCTACTTGATCTACGAATAGAAGGCCCATTGAAGAGGTATTTGCTGATGGAAACACATATGAGAAGTGTGGCAAAAGCGATCTCTTGGAGAATAGTTGCAACCTTAACCACAATTTTTCTTGTATTTGCATTCACAGGAAACCTAGTTATAAGTGGCGGAGTTGGGCTAACCGAACTCATTACGAAAATCGTCATTTACTATGTTCACGAACGCGTCTGGAATGCAATAGGCTTTGGTAGGATCAAAAAGCCAAATGAATAGAGTGCAATGTTTGCAATATACAAGGCTGTCAACACAAATCTGCTTTTCATCTTACTTGTTTAGACGATCGAAAATTCCGAAAAATTGATAAATTAACAAAACCACGTTTACATGGGTTGAAAATTGATAGTTGCATACATACTAGCAAAGGTTGAAGCAGGCAAAGATGAGGAAGTACTACATCAAGTGCAAACAATGCCAGGAGTGAAGCAAGCAACTCCAACATATGGTGTTTACGACTTGCATGTTGAAGTTTCATTTGCGGCAATGGAAGAACTGGACAAATTCATTTTCGACAAAATCCGCAGAATCCCAGGAATAAAGGAAACAGTAACATTGGTGGCTTTCAAAGGGATTTAAATGCCTAGAATAAGTTGCAGAGAAATCTACTTCACCAAAACGAATCAATCGCATCAAGTCGATTTCCTAATCGACAAAGTCAAGGAAATAGTGAATGAAATGTGTCTTCCTCCCGAGTATGATGTAAGGATATACAAAAACGTTTACTCATGCTGTGGCTTAGGGGGCCTTGGTCTTATCATTGAAGTTGTTGGACCAGATGAAGAGATTTTAGAAGCAATCGATTTGAAGGCTATGTCAAAAGTTCTGGAGTTCTGCGAGAAAGAAGGTTACGATATAGGCTATCACTCCTTCGGGCAATATGAATCCATAGAGAGATAGTTACTCCCTGCCTCCTGCTTCCTTTACTTGCCTTTGAGAATAAAAGCACCTTACCTAAAGACACGAGATCTAGATCGCGCACAACGAATTGATGAAGATTATTTCTGAAGGCAAGGACTTTTGGCATTTGCTTTTTTCAGACTTTCCAAGTACTCTTTTTCACCAACCCTACCTACGAGCTGCTGCTGCCCATTTACAAAGCTCAGTGTTTGATATATGTTCTCTTCACCTGCTAGCTGCCCTTCAAAGTAGCATCCTTTTTTCAAGCCGTTAGGCTTCATGCTCCTAAGATGTTCCAGCGCGTATGCACAATGGCCGACGATTTCACATGAAGCGCATTTACCCCAGTCGTCAGGATAATTGCAGGGACCGCAGGTCATATGGCAAGCTCTTTTTCCAGGATGTAGGTCTACCTTAACGTCACCTTCACAACGGCAGCATTTGTTTTCCCAAGTTTCTTGCTCTACCATTTCTATCAAGTCTCCCAAAAAGCAACACCTATAATGATGCAACTAGGCGATTATAAATATTACGGTTATGGTCGCTAAGCAAATGGCAATCTACCCTTATCGACTAGAAGCAATATATATCTAGAAGTATGCTCAAATATAAGGTGGACACTCTCAATCGAGGTGCATGGGTTTGACTAGAAAAATTGACGGACTCGACAAAAAGATACTTTACATGTTGTCTCAAGATCCACAAGTATCCCATACTGAGCTTTCCAAGCGGTTGAAGATTTCGCAACCCGCAATAAGTGCGAGAATACACAAACTTGAGGAAGAAGGAGTGTTGACCCATCTTATCGGAACTGACGTCAAGAAGAGCCAACTCTTTCTTGCAAAAGTTGATATCTCAACAGACAATGTTGAAGAGATCCTGAGGTTTCTGGAAGCTTGTCCTCTATATTTGAATAGCTTTCTAACCTCTGGGAGAAGCAACATGACTGTGCTGTTGATTGGTGAAAACATTAGATCCCTAATGTCGTGCGTTGACTCTCACCTAAGAAAGACTTTGCCGGCTAAAAACATGGAGTTCGACCTGATAGTAACTCCTGCTCGATCTTTGATAGTGCCTATTAAACCAATTATGGAAAAAAAGAGAGTTTCTTCATGTGGCACAGACTGCGGCAATTGCACACTTTACATGAGTGATAGATGCTTAGGATGTCCGGTTTCTGTTCATTACAAAGGAAAGCTTCTATGATCCAGCAATGCCCTCCAGCATTATCTTGCGAATCGCAGTGCAGGTTCACACGGTAGTGCGTGCAAAGGAAGCATCATTTGTTGGAGGATGAATATACGCTATATTTGTTGAATATATCGGAAAGTTTAGGTATGTTGAACATTTTCTTCGCGCGCGCTACGTTTTTTCTTGTTTCTTGTGCAACCTCAAGAAGAACGTTGAGTCTATGACGCTCAGTCCATTGCGATTGCTGGAGTTTTGACCTACTGTCAGATGATTTGGTCTTCTCAATTATAGTGGAGAATAGGGTGTTAGCTTCTTCAATCAACTGGTCAATTAGAGAAACTAACTCTCTGTTTCCTTCACTCGTCATACCAAAATATTAGAGTAGCTAGAACAGTGTCTTTAACCTTTGCACAAGGCACGGGGTATGGCAAATGGCCTTGCTCGCATCGGTGGGAGTTTGGCGAGAGCCAAACGAGTTGAAGTCATCATCTTGAAGTCTTTGATCATGCTTGGTCCTTGAGAGGGGTATCTTGGAAAGAGGAAAGTAGGGGAGTGGCGGATGACACTTCCCTAAGCGTTGCCCTTCCCCATAGGATAGGGGGGACGGTGGAGGGTGTGTCTTCACTTGATAATACTACCATTTCTCACTATGATAGTTGTGCGCGCGGTAAGTCTGTGGCCATAGGGCTTTTAAAGAGTTTGCGAATTAGGAGCTATCGTACAAATCCTTAGAATGGGAAAAGGAGAAAGCCACCAACTTGATAATTGAACCATTTCTTCTAAGTCTTATCGCAGGTTCGGCCACAGGAATCGGTGGGCTAGTCGTGCTATTGCTCAGAAAGGTCACTGACAGAGTTGTAAGTTTCTCCATGGGATTAGCCTCTGGCGTGATGCTAATGGTCGCGTTTAACAACTTGTTCTTCGAGGCCCAGAAACTCCTTACTCATGTTGAACTGATCGCTCTGTTTTCGTTCGGCGCAATTATGATGATCTTCCTAGACCTAGCTATACCGCACATTGAGCCAACTAGGAGAAAAGAAAACGGCAAAAATGAGAGAATGCGGCGAACTGGGACGCTAATAGCTGCGGGCATTACACTGCACAACCTGCCTGAAGGGTTTGTCGTTGCCGCAGGCTACATCTACAATCCAAGCTTGGGCTTGATTATAGCCATCGCCATATTGCTTCACAACATACCTGAAGGCGTCGCTACCGCTATCCCTCTCATGGAAGCAGGAACGAGACCCTTGAAGATAGCCCTCATAACTCTTCTTTCTGGTCTAGCTGAACCGCTTGCAGCCTTGCTTGGGGGCTTTGCCTTGTCTGCCTTTGGCACAAGAACCGTAGTGGGTTATTCACTTGTTTTCGCCGCGGGAGTAATGACCTACATAACCGCAGATGAACTAATACCCGTAGCGCACGAATACGGGTTCAAACACACTGTTTCTGTAGGCTTATTGCTGGGAATAATATTCGCTCTGCTCATCGATGTCGTACTGAGCTAGATAACATGCAAGCAAAAATGTGTCTCGCGCGCGGAAAGGTTTTTCATTCTTAGGAGAGCGGCAAGCCTTGCAATCTAGGTTAGCTCTGTAATTGCCACAAAAATCCCCTATACGACTTGATTGTATAACCTACTATCACTAATTCAAACGGCTCAGAATGATCCTGAGGAAAACCTGAATAAGCTGAAAGCGCAGTAATCACGGGGGTTATCGCATGATAATTAGGCTAAAAATAAGGTGTCGTGGAAAACGTGGTTACGACATAAGCAGCGTTCCTTTCAAGAAACTAGAGAAGGCGAGCGG
>Ga0224501_10002639_pt1 | contig 14111 bp, 7 predicted proteins | sample SF_Oct11_sed_USG_4_FD_169105 | JGI IMG/M metagenome (GOLD analysis project Ga0224501, IMG submission 169105) | Sediment microbial communities from San Francisco Bay, California, United States - SF_Oct11_sed_USGS_8_1 | ecosystem: Environmental > Aquatic > Marine > Sediment | place: USA...
GAGCATACGGATCCGGGTACAGTAAGTCACCATTCAGTCACTGTGCACAATAAATAACAGTCAATAACTTAAATCGGTAACATTTATTCATTTACTGGGTAACAGACACAGAATCAGTCAGTCTTCTACTGAAATTAGTTTTACCAAACTTGAGGCCAGTGTCACTGTTGACTGATAAAAAAAGAAATTATCATTGTAACAGGTAAAGTGTAGACAGTAGATTACTCTATTGACTGATCATTGTGATTGATTGACTAACTTAATCACAGGAGTGACTCGGTAAGTATGTAAATATGTGAGTATGTTGGGTTTGACTTGGATTTGAGAATTGTGTAATTAAAAATTAGTGGATTGGAGCATATGAATGTGCCGGTGAGGCTCTGAATCCACTGTTATCAAAATATTTTAGTCAAATTAGTGATTATCAATAGAATAGGTCATTAGGTGACTCAGACTGAGATGCATGAATGAATAAATAAATACCGAGTTAATATCCCAATTCATATGGATCCATGACTGTATTGTAGACTATTGTATTGAGCTAACTAACAGTAACAGTAAAACTGTAATACTAATAATATATTAATTACTATATTATAATAATTGACTTGAAGTTGAAATTGAATGAAGAGTGGATAATCATAAACTGAGATCACGGGTGAATCGTTGAATGAAGACTGAATCACTCAGTTATTCATTCATGACTCAACGTCAATCACAGTGACTGTCACTGTCAGTGTCACTGTTAGTGTTACTGTCAGTACTCGGTCTGATTCTTCTGACTCTGAGTCTGAGTGTGACTGTGACTGTGAGTCTCGCTCTAGACGGTCTAGTTGATCTAAGTTTAGACGCACAGAACTCGTATATTGAACTGAAGCGATGTGACCCATGGAATGGGGCTAGTGTACTAACCGGCATAAAAACAGGTGTGTTTACAGTATGGTGAGGTAATCGCATTTCAGCAACTCGAGCTTTTGTTGTCTTGCATTCAGCTAAAACTTCAAACTCTAGAACTTCACGTGCCATTTTCAGGCGTTTCATAGCGGAACTGCTTAGAGCCATGGGGGCTATCTGACAAAAGACCTTGCATGATCCGACCAGTTTCAGACCTGATCTATCAACTGGTCCTTTTACGCGTTTTCTGTTGCAAAGTTAAGCTAACAAATGCAGTGTTATTGCTTTGCGTGCTGCTAGTATTGGCTGTGAACGCCGCTCATTTGCGCAACAGCCGAGCACCGCGCGCCTCAATGGGCTCTAATGCCAATCTGTAAACACTGAATAGTGATCAGGTGGCTGTCCAAATTGCCACAGGTGGGATCTTTGTACTCTCGGCACTTGGTTCGAACTTTATATTTGGCTACATTACACTACCGTACATGATCAATCGTGGAGGTATGTGATCATATAATGATCAAAGGTTTATCGAGTGTACCTAATACACGCGATTGCGTTGAGTAATTCGTTAAGTACTCGGTTTAGGCATGCTAAACAAACTAAGTTGTAAATGTAACTAACTTAGTAACTGTAAGTGTAAAGTGTAAGTAATGTATCTCAGGTCATGTGTGCATTGTCAATTTTTTTAATGTGCTATGTCACCAATGGTCAAACCATCAATCCTGGTAAACTTACTTGGCAGCCCATATGATTCAATCGACTCAGCCATTCGGTGTCTGTCACCACACATGGTGCAAACTGACTGAGCCAGTCAGCAATTGAGTTGGTACCTGGTTCTCGAATGTTTTCACTTTGCTCAGTTTTGATTAACCCTGATGATGCTAATGACTGTCAAGCACAATACACCTAGCTTTCAGTCTTCAATTGTATTTCCATTCAAGTGTATTTATCCTGTAACTCTGTCACAACATGTCACAATTTTTGGATAGTCAAACTCAAGTCAATGCCCATGCTAAAAGGTGGTGGTTTCACTTTTACGGAATAAAATTGCCAGTGAGTATTGTGATATTTTGGACAGTACTATAATGTCGAACACTCTGGGTTTCACATTTACCGCACCTTATTTTGCAATTCTTGCCACTGTGTAGACGATTATTATTATACTAATCACTTTTATGTTACATAAGATTCAAATATTTTGATTGGTTTTAGCTGCGTGGAGGGTGTGGCAGAATGTGCTGTATCGTTCACTGGAGGTGCCAAGATGTAACAGCATGTTTATTAAACATTTTAAGTTAGATAAAACGCAGATTAGAGTCAGTCATGATAGCTCAGTGGGATAGCTCACTGTCTATCCTCCCCGTGGCCCGAGTTCAATTCCCAGCGACGGCGAAGTATTTCAAGGGATTTTTCCCTGGCTGATCATACTCTGCCAACCCATCCTGAGCCAGCGTGGCAGAAAATGGCTCAATCTCCCCTCAATGACACCACACAACCTGTGGACAGCGAGGAAGAATGCCGAAGTCCAACCACGGACAGACGATGGCTGACAGAAAACGCAGATTAAAACTGCCAGATGATAACAAGGCAAAAAGCTGGCACAGGATAGTCCCTCTGATTTGCAGTTCAATAGCATACAAGACAATGAACATCAGTGATTAGCTCTAACCTCAATGAGTCTGTACCACAAAATGAGTGACCTATACATCTTATAATGGCAGGTTATAATTAGCGGCTCTATTATACTATTCATCAGAAAACCCAGTGCACATCTGGCATCGGCTAGTTTACTCAGATATACATATAAATTATATGTATATAAACCTAAAGTTTTCTTCTCATAATAAATAAATAGATGTGTCGGTATATAGTTAGTGTCTAAAGAATAGATAGGTGCAGTTACAAAATGCGAGCAGTTTCAAGTGCAGCTTTGGGCACATCGAAGTTCTCCTCTCTCAACATCTTGTGTGTCTAAGGACAAAAACACGTGTCTAAAATAACCAAGCGGCCGATAAATAACCTTGATACTTCATAAACTAGCCCGCTCACTTTCATGTACAGAAATCTGTTTGCATGATCGAAATCACTTTCAGACTCAGCCGAGGTACATGATTTGTAAAAGCGTACTTTTCAGGTGCACTTTTAGAGCAGTGTAACTGAGAATGGGTTTGAAACCCAGTTTTAGACACGTTCTGATCACGCAAATAACCCTATTATCTCAAATAGATTTGGATGGAATAAATGCTAGATATTATGCAGTACTTACTATTGGCTACGGAAGATACAAACAATTTGATTTTTTTTTGCCACTGTGGCTGACTTGACAACACGATTACCGGACCTGACAAACATGTATGTTGCAAAGAAGATCGTTTAGCAACATGATTCAGCTTATGCGTAGAGGAGATTCACACTCCTGAATTACATGACCTGCACAGGCCCACCGGAGAGGATTATAATGCTTGTGGCCACCTATCGAAAGTTAATCCTTCTGGAGTTTTCGCGTCAGAAATATTACCAGGTGCCTCTGCTACATGTCATTGATTTTTGTTGTAGAACAAGAGGTAAAACTATCATTCTATGGTAGCCATGAGGGCTGTGCTATGGCTTCTCTGTACTCTGTCAATGGCTCTCGCTACCAGAAGAGCTGCGAGGAGTCAGCCTAATATCGTGGTGGTGATGACTGATGATCAGGACTCAGAGCTCGGTCAGTTTTCCCATCACTGCGCTCTATATTCTCGAGGGGATAATTGCCAGTTTTCTCTTAAACATGAGTGGACAGCTCCCACACACCTTTTGCCTTCATTGATTGATTAGGTATTTGTTAATTTTCAGTGAAATCACTCTCTCATCGTCACTGTCCCGTTGTATATACCTTCACACCGGTACTGTGTAATGATGACTTATCTAAAAGTGTTAACTGGTTATAGGCTCTATGAACTACATGCCAAAGACACGTCGAATATTGGAGGATGGAGGTGCCAAGTTTGTAAACGCGTTTACAAACTCTCCTATATGCTGCCCATCGCGTAGCTCCTTTCTCACTGGTCTGCACGTTCACAACCATAATGTGTGGACAAATAATGAGAACTGCAGCTCCACCTATTGGCAGGAAAATTTCGAGACCAAGTCATTTGGCGTCCACTTGTCCAATGCCGGGTATCGAACAGGTGGGTAGATTTCCTAAAACTGTATTGTTTTACCTCATTGGGAATGAACCTCAACCTGAATTGCCATAGTTGTGATGTGAGAAGAGTGGCTGAGTTGAGTTGATAGCAGATTCGAATTCAGTGGTAGAGATGGCCCGTATGTCGTCGCTCTTAAGTCAAATCTAGCAGCATCACCATCGGCTCGCTCTGATTCTATATCTCAGTTTTTTTTTAAGGTTATTTTGGCAAATATCTCAATGAGTATAATGGCCAGCATGTGCCTGTCGGATGGGCTCAGTGGTCAGGGCAGGTTAAAAATTCAGCGTTCTACAACTACACCGTCAACTTCAACGGCCAACTGATTAAACACGGCTTCGACTATCACAAGGACTATTTTACCGATCTCATAGCCAATGACAGCCTGGCTTTCTTTAAGCAAGCCAGGCGTCTATTTCCAGATAAGTAAGTTCTAATGGCATAGCGGGATATCTCAGTGGCTGGTCATTGTGCGATCCCGCGTTTAACCTGAGAGTGCTCTCGTAATTCCAACTGCTCCAGAACAAGCATCAGGCTTACAAGGTCCATCAAATAGAGTGGCCCAGTGCCCACCCCAAACTAGAAAAAAGAAAAGCTGCTTGTGATGTTTTTGTGCTACTCTCAGTCAAACCGATGACTACCCAAGTGTTGATAATTCATCCCAGGCAGTCACGCGACTCGTGTCCTGATATTTTTAGACCGGTGGCGATGGTGTTGAGTATGCCTGCACCACACGGACCCGAAGATAGCGCTCCGCAATATGCAGACATGTTCCAGAATTTAACCGACCATAGGTGAGGTATACCCCTGCTTACTTGCTCACCATCATCTCTCACCCACAGAGGTCAGTCTACTTTCTGCTGGCTCATTGTCAGCGATGAAATTGGCGAATCATGGTATTCTCTAAGACTCTTCATCTCATAGATGAGGGTGTGAGTAATCTAAAATCACTCCTGTGTGAAATTGTCATTACATTGCATATCATCTGTGCTGTCTCATGGAATGATGATCCTATGGATCAACGATGTGTAATAACCAAGCGGATTAGTATATTTCATCCCTCCCCCATAGCCATAGAACTTTATTCTGTTTATAACTTGGTACGGAGTGCAGATAGCTAGTATATTTATCAGTTGATCAATGATCGTCAGATCATGTGGGTGTATGCAGAGGGTACGGTACACTCATTACCCAGTGGTTTGATGGAGCCAACAGCGAAGCGTACTTGGAGAGTCTGCGTTACATACCCCAGTGGTCAGAAGTGATTTATTGGTGTCAATTGTGATGTGATTTTGGATGTTGAGATATGATCGAATCAGCTCGTTTCACTGGTGCAATGTAATTTTTGCATTGATCTCTCACTCCCATTGTACACATTGCTTTATCATGAAGGAAGCACCGGACACTTTATGTAGACCTCTTTACTTATTGTTCTAGTGATCTAGTCTGTCATGTGGTCATTCTAGAGGCATGCCAAGCCGGAGGCTTGTTCTAGAGTGGTAAGAACAGAAAATTATGTGAGGAGCTCACATTCGCAATGGAAACTGTCATGATTAGAACTTGAACCCAGTATCCAGCCCCATCATTTTAGCCACTGAACTAATCTGATTTATCTGATTTATGGGCCTTGTGGGAAATAACCTCTGACTCTGTGATCTCCCTGATGAAAACTTCCAATAGAAGTGGGAATATGGGAGGCTGTTTGCTATTAGCCTGGTGAAGTATTCGGTTAGGGTCAGATTCTGAGTGTACTTACGACAAATCTACAATGCTTGTAAATCCTGATAACGTTTTACAGGAGACGTCTTTGTATCTATAGCCAACTGGTTCAGCATGAGACCCTGAGTGGCTGCGTGGCTGTTATTTTTGGCCCTCTTTTGTAGAACTCCGGCATTTAACTATGCTCCTAACCCAGATAAAGAGTATCTGCTGCAAATCACTGGTAAAATGGAGCCGATTCAAGTGGAGTTCGCTGACTTGCTTATGAGGAAGCGCATTATGACCCTGCAGTCGGTTGATGATGCTGTCGAGAAGGTCTGAGGTCCATTCCGGTGTCTCCGTGCTTCGTTTAATCACACAGTTTTGAGACTTGTACATCCCAGGTTTCAAGGCTCTGCTTTTTCCACCGAGTCGACAGCTTCATTTTTTTATTTTGGATGGATTTAATTGCAAGAATTGTCAGTCAGTCTCAAGGCGATTTAATCTATAACTATTTGTCTGAATCCTCAACCACATTAAATTCCTCCACTGTGATATGCTTAATTAGCTATGCCTCATTTCATCTGACCATACTCCTTTCCAGTTATAGTACATGCATACATAGTACATGGCATCCCAAGTGAAATCCCTGAGTTTTTGTTCTTTGAATTGATGTTTTTCTCTTATATGAGGACTGATTATTACGTCCTATTTGTCACACTTTTGTCTAGATTTTTTTCACTTCAGGTGTATAATGAGCTGAGAGACCTCGGTGAATTGGACAACACATACATAATGTATCTCTCTGATCATGGGTATCATCTGGGTCAATTCGGAATCCCTAAGGGAAAGTCCATGCCTTATGACTTTGATGCACGCATACCTATGTACATGAGAGGACCCAATATTGCTCCTGGTACCAAGTAAGTAATGGCAGAGCTTATTACCAAAGTAGAACAGTGCATTTAGTCTCATATATGAACATATACTCCGTCAGGTGTAGGTTTGGATTTTAGTTGGGGATCTAGCACTTAAAACTCTTTCTATATGCCTTTGCAACCAAGTAATGCCCGAGTGCATCACTTTACTTAATTGTTGTGCGTTCCAGTCAGTGAGCCATATTTACTCATGTGCAGTGATTGTAACATGTGCTTTGCCTATGACTGACAGTGGAGTATGCAAATACTTAAATCTATTTGAAAAGTGTGTGTCCTGCATTATAGTTCCTCTTTTCTGCTGGGGCCCATACCAAAGCAAAGAACTTGGTGGGAAAAATACCCATCTTGATAGTATCTTTTGATAAGGATGATACCCTGACACGGGTCATAGTTAATACAGATGTGGAGAGGGTAACGAGGTGATCTTGTGCAGACTGCACCGCAATTCAGGTATAACAGTAGACCACCGTTGAGGTTTCATACTGATCACGATTTAACTTTTCCTCGGTTCAGTGGGTCTGCCGCTCTTCCAGATCTATACCAATGCTACTTGAGGCCAATCAAGCAATACCAACTGACCACCGCTCAATGCTGAGCTGTATAGAGCTGTATATGTCTCTCCGGCTGTGTCAGTTTACCATATGATTCCTGCCAGCCACATAATACTGAATTCAGTGGGTACTCAACAGTTCATAAAGAGAATGCTTACAAACACAGACAAAGGGACAGTTTCACGTAGTTGAGTATGTGTTCACACTGTAAAAGTATTAAAGATGTGCCTGAAATGCCCGCGACTGACTGACTTTCTATCGGCTGTAGAGTGTTGAATATGATTGGTATAATAGATGTGGCTCCCACCCTCTTAGAGATTGCTGGCGTGCCCGTCCCAGATGAGATGGATGGAAAATCTGTCCTGCCGCTACTCAGTGGAGGTGCTTCTGATATCAGGAAAAAGGCTTGGCGGGACACGTATCTGCTAGAGAGAGGGTTGGTATTTATTTTCTGAGCCAACAACTTGACTAACTGACTACCATGTTTGTTACTATAGAGATTGTTTGAGGAAAACCATTTTAGAGGCTTCCAAAGTGAATAGAGACAGTGATTCTGTGTATTTATGATGGCTAATTTGAACGAAAATTTAATTTGTTTTAGTAAAAGGAACTAAAATTTCACATAAAAAATCTCAGCCCATCACAGTAACAAAAGGGCATTCGCCAGTAAACATTTCCATGTTGATACACTCTCTGGCACTCACTATGTGAATTGTGTGAATCTCCTTCTATTGCAAAAACAGATGGTTTTTTTTTCATTACATGACAGAATTTGCAGACAGCAGCTGTCTGCTCATGTAATACTAGGCCACAATCCAGTCACCATCGAGCACTTGATCTTGTTGGGTGTGTACCTACTAGCGGGTTTAGGTTCAGTTTAATTTGTTACAGAAAGCTTCGTAAGGAACTAATAGATGATGATTATGAGATGACTGAAAGTTTTCTCCCGATTTACTTCACTAAAGGCGGTCAAATCGAAGACAAATGTGAACAGCTGAAATATCAGTATCCATGCCAACCAGGACAGGTATGCCCACGTATACGCTTCCTGATTCCTCTTCGATGTCCTGGTTAAGCAGGTTTTACCTCACTGATCACCTCATTTACCAAAAACAGCAACAATATTTTAGCCTGTTATGACCCTATGTTGTTTGTCACACGGTGAAATGCTGGTTGTAATTCTTCAATCTGGCATATCTCACACTCTAAAAACTGTTTCATCCTTGGTCGCTGATCATACTGTTGTCTGTTATATTATGGTAAACTTGTGAGAGCGTTTTATCATTTTCGGTGGATCAACCAAGTTAAGTTTCATTGGTAAACAATGTCAAGGCTAATTTCATACCATGACCCCACCAGGATACTGTCACTGCGGGCCTGTACATTATAGGCTCTGGAACAGATGATCGCAGCAGCCTCTGATGGCTGACAATACGCAATCATAGGAATGTTAGTCTGTGTCACAGCCTCTCTGTTTGCTTTTGACAGATGTCGTACTGTCTCAGCGGACCTGATGGCCGATCTCGTATTAGAAAGTGCAGTAAGCTCACCCAACCCTGCAAATGTAAAGGAGCTCGGAAACAACGCCATCGGAGAAATGCTGGTTAGTATTTGCTGGTGTTTCTCAGGATAATTTTAAGCACATTTGTAACCGACTAATGTTCGGAGGTGCAACTTTGATATTTTTGCATGAGTTGATTGAGGTTGAATTGTGGACAATTCATTTATCCTCGGGCGCTTCAAAAGCTTTTCCTTCCAATACATACATATGTACATACACGTACATGCTTAACAAACAAGTTCTGTGTTGTTTCTGGTGAGTGGCTCTCAAACAGAGGACGACAATTACAATGGGAATTGCCACCCAGCGAAATTAACTAGTAGATGGGGTTATGTCTACTAGGGTGCCGAAGTGCAATCAATTCGTAAGCCTAGCATTTCCTTGTACTGGCGTCACTTGCCTGGCAAGTTTCCGAAAACTACTAGGATCTATTGAGCAAAATAAACCAATTTGAGTCATAAACCAAGACCCGGGACAGCTAGGCCCAACAATGCTGAAGTACTATAAACTTTTCTCGGTCATTCTGAATTGAGTTTCCCAATCTGCACCGCGATAGGTGATTGGTGGATTAAACTGCGAAATTGAAGCGGAAAATTAAAAAACTTACAGAAGATGTTGGGTCACGCTAGTATGAGCAATAGCATTGGTCAAAAACTGGCGCATAGCAAGGTTGCTTACGCCTATACAATGAGTGAATGACTAAAGCCTTTCGGAACTTCAGGAAGCTTTTCAATGCGAAATTTTGCGACTGTACGCTCCGTAGCGAAATGCTTACATAGAGCCCTTGAGGTAAATGGTGTAAAACAACTCTCGTTACTAAACCATTACTGCAACCCAAATCATGTAACCATGCTCGTTCCGAAGTCTTTCTCGCCTGCCCAAGGTCTCCAATTTTGCTGGGTGTCCCTTCCTCAGTCGTTATGGCCTTAGACTAGCATGCTACATGAGATGCTGGCATGGCTGGTTATATTACAGACAGTGGTCACACGTATGTGCAGCAGTGCTCCGTTGTGGATGGAGCAGTAAAGTGTTCTCCCATGGAACCGGTATCCGAGACCTGGCAGCAGCAGAAGGAAGCATTAGATGACCTAATTGAGGAATATAGACTTCAGCTTGCTCGACTCAAGGTGATATCAGAGATTGTACCAAGATAGGACACTTAAGTTTGTATAAGAATATGAACTAGCCCGGTGAATTGTTCCGGTGTACAAACCGTGGCGCTCATTGATGATCAGTGCACATGTGCGGGTCTTGTAGGGGCTCAGAGTATACCAACAATAGAGACCTTACCTTGACATTGCAGTCCAACAGCGGTTGTTCCGTCATTCATATGTGTAAAAAATTTCATGGTCTTGGCTGTGCTTGCGCGATCTACCTGTAAATTGAATTCTTTTGGTGAGCTGAACATGCCATAAATTGTCATCTCACTTAGACCTGATGTCTTGGCCGATGATATAGAATTGAGTGCAGTGTGTAGCTATCATCTTCTTTAATATGGACTGCATCTGCTATCTCAGATTAGGAGGTACCTGTCTGGTTTAGGATCAGCCTGTGCTCTGTGACAGCGGGTTCTTGAATAATTGTGTAAAGCCTCATCTACATCTTCGGATAAAAATCACAACAGTGGTTTTATGGCTCGATTGTGATAAGACCACTGAATTAGATGGCTTAGCGTTTCTAGTCTGCTTCTTCATGTTCAACGCGAAAGGTTTTTTTTTACAAAAAGTGTATTGCAGTAAAATGAGACCACTGTGAAAACCCACTGTGATCCATCAATATGAGCGATGCTTCATGACTTAAATGCTTTCCTTTGAACTGAAACCCCTTATTAATCTGTGCGTTTGTGCTTTCCGTGATAGTATATGCATACCGTGGCGTGATAAGTTCGCAGTGAATTTATCATGGTGCAATCTTTTGATTGGATGACTGTATCACTGCTGTCATTATATTGACTGTGTTAGGGCTTGTTGAGGCTCTGTGTACAAAGGCTAAACCCTGAAATGTGCATTGGTTACATGGGAAAGTAAACCTGTCACCAAATTGGATATGTCGATTCAGACTAATTCTTCTCCGCGCGTACCGGGAATCTGTCTTCTATGTTTGTTATATATTCTGTTGCAGAACCTACGTAAGCAGATAAGAAAACATTATGGCGATATCGATTTGGATCAATACAAACCGACTGCCAACACAACCAGTTTACAGGTCAGAATGGCATGTTCCTTTCACCAGCCAGGTTCACGTTTGTATGTCCATATGAGCTTCACATTTGTTAACGCTTTCCTTGTGTACTGTCTAAGACCTACTGTATTAATTCTTTTTTACGCTCTCACCTCCTGGAGCACTAAAGGACTTCAACCACAGAGGCCCTCAAATTAGACTGCATTGCTAAGGTTAGGTGTCACCTAGAGGTTCAGAAGAACCCAATTACTAAAGATGATTCATACTTGTCTGTGTTGCCAACAGGTATCCACTCTGAGCCCGATGAGTGAGCCACTGGACTGCTTCTGTATAGATGAGAATGACTCACTGGAGCATGAACTTGGTCCTGACGAGTGAGTGGCCAGTTCTCATTGGTCTGGTAACTCCATGAGAGTGATGATGACGACCGATCTCTCATGATGGGTTATCGTCATGGGCTTGTGGTCATGAGATAATCCTGAACTGTTTTCATATCGCCTTTATACAGATGCACAATGCTAAAAATACCCAAGAGACAACAATAATATAGTCCTAGTGTTGTTCTAAAGATGAAAATTTCAAAGAGTTTTGATGTAAACACCTTAAACTTATCCTCGGGTAAATGTAGACCCCTAACTGAGACCTCAGATGTTCACTGAATCGAGGTCAGTATACGCCATTTTAATGATCCATCAGAGTTTATTAAGCTTTCCCTTTATTTGTGTGGCTGGTGACGCACAAATTCGTGTCTGGAGTTGTCTTCTACATGATATGTACCTTGTTACTATTGATGTGATACGGTGTTTTGTAGCTTTGAGGTTACATTAGATGACTACAGTGATGAAGTGATTCCCGAAAAGAAGAGACAGCGTCTTCTGGAACGGCAGCGAAAGAAGGAAGAACGACAGAGAAAGAGGGAAGAAAAGCGTTTATCACGGAAAACGGAGCCAATCGTATGCGACGTAGATGATAAAAGTTGCTGTAAGTCGCATTGATAGAATTTATATTTTATTCTCAGACTTTTATTGTTGTTCATTGGTATTATTATTTTACTATTAGTATTATTATTACCATTATTATTAGTCGATCAATATTCTAATCAGTGTATTTAATTTATTATTATTTTTCTCATTTTTATTAGTCATCTTGCAGTCTTTGTTTATGTTAGCGCCGCACACCCGGTTTTTGTTTACGAATTTCCTCCAAACAATTTTCTACAAGGTCGATGAGATCATTCTGATGAATTAGTGCTTGGCTGCTACAAGTGAAAAGTGATAAGAATAGATAAATTATTATGCTTTTAATTTATGAATACATGTAAATGCTGGTGTTTGTCACTGTAGTAAAAAAGCAGAGAAAGGAAGAGAAGCTTAGTAAGAGAAAGAATCCTCATTGTCAGGTGGAAGGAGCGATGTGTACCATCATGAATAACGATCATTGGAAAACCGAGCCACAATGGACATGTTAGTAATTCTTTCTAATTCGGCCCGATCTCGTGTTTAGGGGTTGTCCTCCTTTGTGACTTGTTAAAAGGTTAGTGCTCCGAGATGTCAGTGCCCCAAGAGGTCAGCACCCCATGAGGTCAGTGCCCCGAGATTTGAATTGACAGTAGTAAACTGATGGTTGATATCACCTGAGGATACTTTGTGTTCACTATCGGGGATAATAGGTAATTGATTTTCCCAAAATTAGGGAATTCTCAAAACACGAAAATCTTTAAAGAGATGCGTTTTGTTTAAACATGAGCGGCAAACTTTTATATTATATTCTTTCTGTATAGAGATGTGGCACCTCAGCTACTGTTAGTTGAATCTTGTATGATATTATTGCAGTGGGGCCATTTTGTTATTGTAACAATGCGCTGACAAACGTTTTCTGGTGCTTACGAACGATCAACGAAACTCACAACTTCCTGTACTGTGAATATATCAATGGTTTCCTAAGCTACTACGACCTGAACAGAGACCCTTACCAGGTGAGCCAGTGACAGTCAGTCAGCGCCATATGAAAGATATTTTGGGTAATAGGTGATGTGTCAGTGTTCTCTGTCTACAAAAACATGTCTCTAGGTCTAATTCTGTATAATGCGTTCCAGTTGAAAAATGCGATTCACAGTCTGAGCTATCCACAGCTGGGTGACCTTCACAGTTTGCTGACAAAGATGAGACGATGTAAAGGTGGCAAGGAATGTTCGTACAGACATAGAGAGAAATTCTTCTCACCTAGTGAAGGTATGTTACAGTTATATATCACTAGACTGATCATCTGAGGTAGATTGGTCCAATCCTACAACAAATATGCCACCAGTGTAAAGAGTTTTTTAACTCTGGGCTGTTTAGGTTTTTTGCTAGGTTTATACAAAGTCAGTAGACGGCTATATTCATTGATGAATCCGCGACCAATGAAAGTTATGTGGCTCCATACGGCGTCCAAAAATTGTTCAAACCAGGTATTCGTCTGATAATGTGAACTTTACCAGCAGCCATTATTGCCAGTCATACTAACATTCGATGGTCGTTCAGCACAAACGTCTGAAATGATGCTTAGTACTTAGCCTACCGATTATGTCATCGAAATCTGTTATATAACTTTGGTTAGTCACTTAAAATAAGATATAAAAAGCTATACTAGATCACCCATAAACCGACTGTTTTGTAGAAGGGACGGCAGATCCTCCAGAGTTTTCTATTAGTAAATAACTTGCTCACATCCTGATGTGCCATTCCTACCTGGTTACTAATGAGGCATCCAATACAAAAAAGTAATACCTACATGGATCAAATCCAAGTTATGATACAGATAGAGCATTATACTAAATAGTAACACGTGTTATTAGCTTAGATAGATATGAACATTCAATACTCAGTATTATAGCGTACCATCATGAATGTTTTGTTTTTTATTCACTGATATACCTTTTGTGCGTGCTTCATCTCATTTAAATTTTTCCATGCTTTGTCACATCCTGAATTTATGTTGTATGATACTTGTCTACCACTATCATGCTCTCAATGGATTCTGAGGCTTGTTAGCATAATCATGTTGTTTTATTACTATATTAGACTTCTTATACACCATGCTGTTTTCATTTAAATGCAAAATC
>Ga0224501_10002640_pt1 | contig 14108 bp, 14 predicted proteins | sample SF_Oct11_sed_USG_4_FD_169105 | JGI IMG/M metagenome (GOLD analysis project Ga0224501, IMG submission 169105) | Sediment microbial communities from San Francisco Bay, California, United States - SF_Oct11_sed_USGS_8_1 | ecosystem: Environmental > Aquatic > Marine > Sediment | place: USA...
ATGTCATGAAAATGGATTCTCAACGATATATTTTACCATTGTTTTTTTCGGTATCTTTGTGGTAATTCTGTAAAAATTCATATAGACAAGGAGTAAAGCAATGGCATTATTAGGGACTACAGTAATTGAACATTTACTCACCACACAAAAGGCGCATCCCGAAGCTACCGGCTCGTTCACAAGGTTGTTATCAGAACTCATCGTTGCTGCTAAAATTATCTCACGTGAGGTAAATAAGGCAGGGCTTGTAGATATTTTAGGATATGCCGGCCGGGAAAACATTCAGGGAGAACAGGTGCAGAAATTGGACGAATTTGCAAATACGACCTTAATCGAGCGCATGGCCCATACAGGAGAATTATGCGCTATGGCTTCAGAAGAAGACCCGGATATAATCACCATCCCTGAGAGATTTCCGAAGGGGAGTTATGTCCTCATTTTTGACCCCCTGGACGGTTCATCTAATATTGATGTAAATGTCACTATAGGCACTATTTTTTCAATATACCGGCGTGTAACATCCCTGCCTGATGAGCCGACACTGGAAGATTTACTTCAAAAAGGAGCAAAACAAGTTGCAGCCGGATATTTTATATACGGTTCAAGCACTATGATGGTCTATACATCAGGAAACGGAGTGAATGGATTCACCCTTTTCCCAAGCATTGGAGAATTTCTCTTGTCTCATGAAAATATTAAGATACCTGCTCGAGGAAAAACTTTTAGTATTAATGAAGGTTATTATAATTACTGGACAAACGAGGTAAAAAACCTTGTGAACTATTTTAAAACACCGGATAAAGATACTAAAAGACCTTACACAGGCCGCTATATAGGTTCTCTTGTAGCTGATTTCCACCGCAACCTCTTGCATGGCGGTATATTTATGTATCCATCTGATAAAAAAGACCCGAAAAAACCTTTTGGTAAATTGCGGCTTATGTGCGAATGCAATCCTTTAGCCTTTGTTGTTGAACAGGCAGGAGGATATGCCAGCACGGGTTTTCATAATATACTTGACGTTGACCCTCAAGAGCTTCATCAGCGTGTCCCGCTTTACATAGGGAGCAAAGAAGATGTACTGATAGCTGAACAGTTCATAAAGGGAGAAAGGAATTCTTAAAACAAACAAAAATTTACGGATATTTTAGCTGCAGTCGCTGGATCGCAGTGGACTTCCCGGTGCTCTCATCAATTTCAATAACAACAGCGTTAAAAATGCCATTGCCCTTGGCTGGCTCAAGTCGCACCGGCATACTTGTGAGAAACCGCTGCATTACTTGCTCCTTTTTTATCCCGATTATTGAGTTCTCCGGGCCTGTCATCCCCACATCTGTGATAAATGCTGTTCCATTAGGTAATATTTTTTCATCAGCGGTCTGGACATGGGTGTGTGTCCCGATTACCGCACTCACCATTCCGTCTATAAAATAGCCAAAGGCGATCTTCTCTGAGGTAGCCTCTGCGTGGAAGTCCACAATGATTATTTTTGTGACATTGGCGAGCCTCTCTGCCTCCTCTTTTCCAACTCTGAAAGGACAATCCATAGTTGACATAAACACACGTCCTGAGAGGTTAATTACCGCTACTTTCTCGCCATTTGGGAGTGTGTAAAGTATACTTCCGTAACCAGGAACTCCGGGAGGATAGTTTAATGGCCTCAATACCCTGTCTTCTTTCAAGACTTGTGTAACAAACTCTTTCTTATCCCACACGTGGTTCCCGGTGGTAATGACATGGACACCACATTTAAAAATCTCGGAAACTACCTCTTCAGTTATCCCGAAACCGCCTGCTGCATTCTCACCATTTGCAATTACCAGGTCAATTTTATATCTATTTACAATATTCGGAATCAGCTCTTTTGTCGTTACTCTGCCTACCTTGCCGATTATGTCGCCTATAAAAAGTACTTTCATCTTTTATTTCTAATTTCTCATTTCCTATTTCTTATTTTGCATATTCCACATATCGTGATTCCCTGATCACCGTAACCTTTATTTGACCTGGATAGGTCATTTCTGACTCTATTTTTTTCGCAAGCTCTCTTGATATTATCGAGGACATTTCATCATTTATATCTTCAGGCTTTACTATTATCCTTATCTCTCTCCCTGCCTGGATTGCATAACACTTATCAACACCTTTATAGGAGAGTGCCATCTGCTCGAGCTTTTCGAGGCGCTTGAGATAACTTTCTATGCTTTCTTTTCTTGCACCTGGCCGTGCAGCTGACAGGGCGTCTGCAGAAGCGATAAGAGCTGCCTCAACTGTTGAAGGGTCTCCTTCTCCGTGATGTACCAAAATTGCATTTATTACTTTCTGATTCTCTCCGTATTTCTTTGCGATGTTTGCACCAATCTCCTGATGTGAACCTTCTACCTCATGATCAACCGATTTTCCGATATCGTGGAGAATGCCTGCCCTCTTTGCAAGTTTAATATCAACTCCGAGTTCGCTCGCCATAACCCCTGCAACATATGCAACTTCTCGTGAATGCTGAAGAACATTCTGGCCATATGATGTCCTGTATTTAAGCCTGCCGATGAGTTTTATCAGTTCAGGATGAATACCCGACAGTCCGAAGTCAAATACAGCCTTTTCCCCTTCTTCCCTTATGTATGAATCTACTTCTTTTCTTACCTTTTCAACTATCTCTTCGATCCTTGTAGGGTGTATTCTCCCGTCTGTGATAAGTCTTTCGAGAGAGAGTCGTGCAATTTCGCGTCTGACAGGGTCAAAAGCTGAAAGTGTGACTACCTCAGGTGTATCGTCTACAATCAGATCAACACCTGTTGCAGCTTCAAGCGCTCTTATATTTCTTCCTTCTCTTCCGATAATTCTCCCTTTCATCTCATCATTTGGAAGGGTTACTGCGGTTACGGTTGCATCAACAACATAGTCGCTTGAATACCGCTGGAGTGCAAGTCCCATTATTTCTTTAGCTTTTTTCTCAGCGTTTTCTTTTGCCTCATCTTCTATTTTTTTGGTAAGCTTTGCTGCTTCAAACCTTGATTCTTCCTCCACTTTTCTTAAAAGCTCCTGTTTTGCCTCTTCAGAACTCAATCCTGATAGTTTCTCGAGTAATTGTTTCTGGTTTTTAATCAATTGGTCGTAATAAGCTTCTTTATCCTGAACAGAGAGCTCTTTTGAGGTATGATCTTTTTCCCGTTTATTAAGCTCCTGTTCTCTCTTCTCAAGTTGTTCGAACTTTCTCTCAAAGGTTTCCTCTTTCTGTCTCAATCTTCTTTCAAGATGATTGAGCTCTGAACGCCGCTCTCTTAGCTCCTTGTCAACCTCTGATTTTGCCTGGTAGACAACATCTTTTGCTTCAATGATTGCATCTTTCTTTATTCTTTCAGCTTCTCTCTTCGACTCCTCAATTATCTTTGCCTTTTCTTTTTCTATAGCATCTTTCTTGCTCCTGAGATTTGCACGGTATATAAGACTTAGAACTATCGCAACAATAAGCCCGGTCAGTATGCCTATGAGCAAATATTCAGAAAAATTCATTTTATACTCAACTCCTTCCTTCGCATCCTCGCAAGAGGAGAATTTCTTTTATTCACGAGGCTACAGCCTCTTTGTTGAAATATTTTTGTTTTGGAGGCTGGGCTATGACTTCAGCAGGACTTTTGAAGGAGAGAAAGAGTTAATCTTCAAAATAATCTTCCATCTACTCTCTATAATACAATTATTTATATTTCTCCACAAAAGTTTACGTGCCATAAAAACAGCCTCACTTTCATAAAAAAACCCGCCCTGCCGTGTAAGCAAAGAATCAGATCCGCCTATAGTATAGGTGGGTGTCCTGAAGAGGTTTTTAGGCTTCCCTGTATTGTTGATACAGAGCATGCACACCAACTCCTTACACAGACTCCCAAAAGATCTAATTTGCCGGATCAACTTTTTCACCTATCACCAACAGGGCAGGTATCTGCCCAAAAAAGAACAATACCACAACTATGTATAATCTTACCTTTCTTTCCACTATTAAAATATCATAAATATCTATATTAGGGCAAGAGGAAAATTCTCTGCGTTTCAAGACTTTTTGCCTTGTATTAAAAGCACGTTTTTAATAAACTATGAAAATTAAGACAAATTTTTCCCATAAGCCACTGAGAATAAAAACTATATGAGGTATATGGATATGGATGCGTTAATTTTAGCCGGTGGAGAAAATAAGAGGCTCTCGTCAATAAAGGGATTTATCGAGATAAACGGGAGGAAAATTATCGAGTCAACTCTTGAGCTTCTCAACAAAATCTTTGAGAGAGTTATTATCAGTACCAACACACCCGAACTTTATTTTTATCTCGGTGTACCAATGGTCGGGGATATAATGAAATACAAAGGTCCCATGACAGGGATACTTTCAGCCTTATTAAGTCTAAAGGCTCCTGAGATATTTGTCACAGCATGTGACATGCCTTTTATAAATCCGGAACTCGTGAGATATATTGTCGATAGGTGGGAAGAAGTTGCATCTGATACCCTTCATCCTTCTGGAAAAAAGAACTGGGATGGCATCATCCCCCTATTTGATAAAAGGCCGCAGCCACTTTTAGGCATCTATTCAAAAGAAATAACGTTTCGTATGGAAGAGAGTATAAAAAATGGGCAGGTAGGCCTGAGGAAATTTCTGCAGAAAATAAACATCTTTTATATAAAGGAAGAGGAGGTGAGGGCGATAGACCCAAAGGGAAAGTCCTTTGTGAACATAAATACTCCTGAAGATTTCAAAAAGGAGATAGGAGGAGAGATATGTTTGGTTTAGGAATGCAGGAGCTGATTATCATACTGGTAATCGTTATTGTTCTGTTCGGTGCAACAAGATTACCTGAGATTGGCAAAGGTATCGGTCAGGCGATTAAAAATTTCAAAAAGGGCATGTCTGAGCCTGAAGAAATAGATGTGACCCCGAAGAAAGATGCATCTCAGGAAAAGAAAAAAGAAGAAATAGAAAAAAAAGAAGGTGAATAGAGGAGCAATTGCAGAGGTTAATCTATCTGCGATAGCACATAATTTTAGAGCCGTAAGAAAAATTGTTAAAAACCGTCAGATTATTGCTGTGGTTAAAGCAGACGCATATGGTCACGGTGCGGTAAAGGTATCAAAAAAATTCATTAAAGAAGGTGCTTCTTGTCTTGCAGTCGCATTTATAGATGAGGCAGTAAAACTGAGAGATGCGGGTATCACTGCGCCGATCATTGTATTGTTTGACCGAAAAGAGGTAAGGGAATTTTTTGACTTCAAGCTTATCCCGGTTATTTATACCATTGATGGTGCGCTCTCTCTGTCAACTGAAGCAAAGAAAAGAAATACCGTATTACAAATTCACGTAAAAGTAGATACCGGGATGGGCAGGATTGGATTAAGCAGTAACTCTCTCATTGATGACTTAGAGAAAATTGCAAAGATGGACGGTGTAGAAATAACAGGACTTTTAAGCCACTTTTCAGATGCAGACCTTACAGATAAGTCATTCGCAGCTCTCCAGCTTGAAAGATTTAACAAGATAAGAGAGGCTGTCTCCAAAAATTTGAATAGAAAAATATTTTCGCATATAGCAAACAGCGCTGCAGTCTTAACGTTTAAAGAGGCATATCTTGATGCGGTGAGACCAGGGATAATGCTTTACGGGTATTCTCCTCTTTGCGAGAACTCAAATCCCTCTCAATCACCCCGCATCCTCCCTGTAACCTTAATGCCTGCAATGAAAATCAAAACCAAACTCCTCTGCATAAGAAATGTGTCGTCAGGCTCTCCAGTAAGTTACGGAAGGTCATTCATCACAAGAAGGCAAAGCAGGATAGGTGTGATACCCGTTGGATATGCAGACGGCTATAATAGACTTTTTTCCAATAATGCTGAAGTGCTTATAAGAGGAAGGCGTGTACCTGTTGTGGGAAGGGTATGTATGGATCTCACAATGATTGACGTTACTGATATCAGAAATGTCAGGGAAGACGACGAGGTGATAATGCTCGGGCAACAGGGAAAGGAATCAATAACCGCCTGTGAGCTTGCATACAGATCTCATACAATACCATATGAAATCCTGACATCTCTTGGGAGTAGATCAAGGAAAATATATAGATATTGAGGCTCCTTGAACTCTATAGACTACAGAATATGCTAAGATTATCAACAAAAAACTATTCAAGATAATTGATGAAGATAACAGAAACGAAACGATTCATATATACTGGCAACGTGCAATAATGAGAAACATAGTAAGGACAATAGGTTCATGGTTCCTCTCAACACTGAGGGGAATGGGTCATATGTTTATTTTTTTGATGCATTCCATTTATTTTATTTTCATCCCACCCTTTAAATTTAATCTGCTTTTAAAACAGATAAGGTTTATCGGTACTAAGTCCATGGTTGTGATTCTTCTCATGGGCTCATTTACAGGAATGGTTCTCGCTCTCCAGATATTCCATACCCTGAGGAAAGTTGGCTCTGAAGCAATGCTTGGACCTGCCGTTGCCCTCAGTCTTATAAGGGAATTAGGACCTGTTCTTTGTGCGTTAACGATTACGGGAAGGGCTGGCTCAGCCTTAACCGCAGAAATAGGGATAATGAGAATTACAGAACAGATAGATGCCCTTATCTCAATGGCGTTAAACCCGATACGCTATCTTATCGTTCCCACTATTGTTGCTTCTATAATCGTTTTCCCTTTGCTTACTGCAATATTTGATGTGATAGGCATATATGGGGGATATTTTGTAGGGGTAAAGCTCCTTGGCCTGAGTTCAGGAACCTATTTCTCTCAGATGGAGCAGTTTGTTGACATGTTGGATATAAGAATTGGCATTTACAAATCAGTAAGTTTTGGATTAATCGTATCATGGGTATGTTGTTATAAAGGTTTTTATACTGGATATGGTGCAGAAGGAGTCAGTAAAGCAACAACAGAGGCTGTGGTGATGTCATCGGTAATGATTCTCATATGGGATTATTTCCTTGGCTCTATTTTATTATAATAAATTAAAAACATGATAAAAATTGTTGACCTCGAAAAATCTTTTGACGGACAGAGAGTTTTAAAAGGAGTAGATTTACAGATCTCCGAGAAAGAGTTAATGGTGATCATTGGAGAAAGCGGTGGAGGAAAGAGCGTTCTTTTGAAACACCTCATCGGCCTTGTTAAGCCTGAAAGAGGTAAAATAATTATTGAAGGGGTTGATATTATAGGACTGAGAGGGAAAGAGATTGACTCCATAAAGGAAAAATTAGGTGTAGTCTTTCAGGGTGGGGCATTATTTGATTCCCTTACCGTATATGAAAATGTTGCCTTTCCACTGAAAGAAAAAACAAAGTTGAGCAAGGGAATGATAGATGAAAGGGTACTGGATGCCCTTGAGGATGTTGGACTCGGAGGTATGGAAAACAAGTATCCTGCTGAGATTAGCGGGGGAATGAAAAAAAGAGTTGCTCTTGCGCGTGCACTGATAACAGAGCCGAAGATAGTGCTTTTTGATGAGCCTACCACAGGCCTCGACCCTATTATTTTACACCATATACACAGGCTCATCACGGCTACCCATAAAAAGTATGGTTTCACAGGGGTAATGATAAGCCATGAAATCCCGGAGATATTCGAGGTTGCTGATAGAGTTGCTTTTTTGCACGACGGTGCTATTGTGGAAGTCGGCACTCCTGAAGAGATTAAAAACTCTTCTAATCCAGTAGTCAGGCAGTTCATAACTGGAAGCCTGGAAGGACCGATAGAGGCATTTTAGACCTGAGGAGGTTGATAAATGAAAAAATTTGATATTGAATTGGCGGTTGGCTTTTTTTTAATAATAGGCATTATTTCTCTTGCGTATATATCGGTAAAGCTCGGAAAGCTCGAGGTCTTAGGTGGCAACTATTATACTGTTTATGCTGAATTTGAAAAGGCTGGGGGAGTTAAACCAGGTGCAGCTGTTGAGATTGCTGGAGTGGAGGTGGGAAAGGTGAAAAGCTTGCGACTTGATAAGAACTATCAAGCGTATGTTGAAATGGTCATTAACACTAATGTTAAAATTCAAGAAGATGCGATCGCGTCCATAAAAACAAAAGGACTTATAGGTGAGAAATATATACAGATAACTCCTGGAGGGTCTGATAAAATTATTTCAAGTGGCGGAAAAATAAGGGAAACAGAATCTGTCGTCGATATTGAAGAGTTAATATCAAAGTATGTATTTGGAAAGGTGTAGGTGGTTCCATGAAAAAGAATGATATTATTACCGCGTGTTTTGTATGTCTTTTCTTTATCACGCTCCTTATTCCTGTATATGGTCAGGACAGCTTGGAAAAAGAGAAGGGAAAAGTTGTTTTTGACCTCAAACAGTGTATAAAAAAGGCTGTGGAGGTAAGCCCTGAAATCGGAGAATCACGCTATGAAGAAGAAGTGTACAAATCAAAAAAGATGCAGGCTGATTCAGCAGATTATCCTCAAATAGAAATTATTGCATTAACAGGACCATCACCGGAAGCAAGAAAGGACGAATTTCTGAAAACTGACATTTCCGACAGCTCCATTAACGGTGTCTTCGGGAGTTTTACTCTCAATGTGGTACAGCCCATTTATACTTTTGGTAAAATTAGCAGTTATAAAAGCGCTGCCTCAAGCGGCATAAAAGTAGCAAGGGCAGGGGTAGACAAAAAGACCTCAGATATTATTTTAAGGACAAAGGAATTCTATTATGGTCTTCTCCTTGCAAAGGATATGAAAAACCTTGTCCTCGAGATACATGATGAGCTTACCCGTTCCATAGAGAAGACAGAAAAACAACTCGAGGCTGACTCTCCATGGGCAGATGAGATTAATCTCTATAAATTCAGGGCGGTTCTGGGTGAGGCAGAGAAGAATCTCAATGAGATAGAAAAAGGAATTGCCCTTGTAAAGGATGCCCTTAGAACAAGCATGGGCTTGCCCAGAGGTACTGAATTTGATACTGCTGATTCTTCACTTACCCCTGAAGAGCAGGTGCCTGATGAACTGAATACGTATCCGGAAATAACTCCTGTTCTCAGACCGGAATTTGTTCAGCTTCATGAAGGCCTCAATGCGAAACGCGCCCTTATTGAGGTTGAAAAAAGTAATTATTATCCCCATATTTTTCTCGGTGCAACGGGATATATCGCAGGTGCGACAAACAGGGACAGGTTAAAAAACCCCTATGTCTCTGACATTTTCGGAGATAGATTCATTGCAGCCTATTTAGGACTCAAGTGGTCTATTGACTTTGGTATTACAAAGGGAAGGGTGCATGAGGCAGAGGCAGAATACGCCAAACTCTTAGAAAAAAAGAGGTTTGCTGATGAGGCAATTCCGCTTCAGGTAAGGAAGGCATACCTTGATTTAGAAGAGGCAAAAAAGAATATATTAGAGACTAAAAAGGCTTACACGAATGCAAAGAAGTGGCTTGTCTCTGCAATTGCAAACTATGATATGGGTATTGGTGAAGCAAAAGAAATTACTGATGCTGCGAGCGCATATGCTCTCACAAAGTCAAGCTATCTGAAGTCTCTTTACAATCATAAACTCTCGTACGCAACCCTTTTGTATGCAACAGGCACAGACCTTAAGGAACTAAAATAACAGGAGGAATTATGAAGAATGTAAAACTGTTTTGTCTGGTGCTATTTTCTTTTATATTGTCATTATCCCTATTAGGAACTGCCTATGCCGGGGTACCAACAGATCAGGTGAGACAAACCGTAGATAAGGTTCTTGATATTTTAAATAATAAGGAATTGAAAAAACCCGGGAAGTCAAAAGAACGCCGGACTGCAATACGCAAAGCAGTCGGAGAAAAATTTGATTTTGAAGAGATGGCAAAACGTTCCCTTGCCCTGCATTGGAAACAAAGAACACCTGAAGAAAAAAAAGAGTTTGTTTCATTATATTCTAATCTCCTTGAAAGGTCGTATATTAAAAAGATAGAAACCTATACAGATGAAAAGATTATCTATACAGATGAAAAGATAGATGACGGATATGCTGTAGTAAAGACCAAAATAATCACAAAAAGGAATGTTGAAATACCCATTGAATATAAGCTTCTCAAGAAGAAGAATAATAAATGGGATGTGTATGATGTGGTCATAGAGAGTGTAAGTCTCGTAAATAACTATAGAAATCAATTTAGTAAAATTATCCGTGCGAATTCCTATGAACAACTTGTGAAACGAATGAAAAATAAACAGGATGAAGAACTTTTTGGAGAGAAACAGTAAAAACTTACATTTTATTAATGAAGTTAAAAAACAAAAAAGGAGGTGAATGAGATGAAGATGCCGTTTATGAAGTACGTAGCGTGTTATCTCGCTATTGCAATGTTCATAATAGGAATTGCGCCGAGGGTAGATGCAGGTCTCGCACCCTCAGAGATACTTGCCCTCACAGAAGCGGACAGGACTGCTGACCTGGAAAAAATACAGAAAGTTTTAGAAATGAAAGCAGTAACTGAGCGGCTTGCACAGCTTGGTCTCACACAGGATGAAATCCAGAAAAGGCTTCATCAGCTCAGCGACCAGCAGATTCACCAATTTGCACTGCAGCTTGATGAACTGAGAGTAGGTGGAGACGGCCTTGGAATTGTTATCGCACTCCTCGTGATAGTGATACTCGTTATAATAATAATCCAATTAACAGGACACAAGGTCATTGTGACAAAGTAGTTTTTTATGGTTTTTGTGTCCGTTATTCATTTTCTTTGCGATGGAAAAAGAATTTTACGAATAACGGACACAGTCTTTTTTATTAATGTGCACTTCAATAATGAAATTAATACATTTTACACTTCTCACAATCATGCTTATTGCCTGTTCAACGGTTTCTGTTTAATTTGATTATTGACAAATGTGAAAATTATTTATACTACCCTATGATGAGATTGAGTATATTTTCCCGGCTTATTATCGTGTATCTGGCTGTATTTGTCCCGGTTACGGGGGTAAATATATATAACATTATACAGTTACGCCAATTTACCAATGAAACCTATCATATTTTAGACATTGATAATCGTATTACAGACTATGAAAAGAAGCTTACAGATTCTATTCTGTCGCAAGCGCGATACGAGAGGAAATACATTATCATAAAAGACGACGCACTTTATGACCAGTTTCTGTTCGCTGAAAGAGATTTCAGTCAATACTTTGATGAGGTGATGTCCGTAGCAGATACACCCAATAAAAGGGACTTATTGATGGAAATAAAAGATTACCACAACAGGTATCTATCCCGTTTTAGCGAAGAAATAGAATTTGTCAGAGCCAATAAACGCTATCCTCAAAACTGGTATAAACAGGAAAAAGAAAAGGTTTTAAACGGGATAATGGAAGGACTCAAAAGTTTGAAAGTCTACACCGAACAGGATACCTACAGAAAAATAAAAAAACTGGGGGAGGACGGAGCCAACGCACAACGATTAGCTATAGTGATGACCATAATCTCCCTACTTTTTGGAATCATTATCTCCATTTTTATTACCAGAAGCATAACCAAACCACTTACTGTTATGAAGAAAAAAACACGAGACATCGCCGGCGGAGATTTTGAGGGGTATTTAAACCTTTCCTCTCCTCCCGAGATAGAAGATTTGGCACAGGCTTTTAATCTCATGTCCAATAAGTTGAAAGAGATAGACAAGATGAAATCTGATTTTTTCTCATTGATGGCCCATGAACTGCGTACCCCCCTTGCTTCCATAAAAGAAGGGACAAATCTTATGTTGGAAGGCATAGGCGGGGAAGTCACGGATAAGCAGAAAAGGCTTTTGACAATTACATCCGAACAAAGCAACCGCTTGATTGACCTGGTAAATTCTCTGCTGGATCTTTCAAAGATAGAAGCAGGAATGATAGCCCTCAATCTTACAAACTCAGACATCAAATCTTTGATAAACAAAGCTGTTGCCGAGACAGAACCCTTAGCTGTGGCTAAAAATGTCACCCTAAAAGTAGATATCGCACAGGATTTACCGATTATTAAGATGGATAACGAAAGAATTCTTCAAGTACTTCTGAATTTGATAGGCAATGCGGTGAAATTCACAACCAGCGGTGGTAAAGTAACGGTATCCGCACAAACTGTCGGGCAAGAGGTTCGGGTCTCTGTAATAGACACAGGACCCGGTATACCGAAAGAAAATTTAAATACAGTTTTTGATAAGTTTAAGCAGGCAACCATTACAAGTTATAATACAACAAAGGGAACCGGTTTGGGCTTAGCTATTGTTAAGTATATTATAATCGCTCATGGAGGCAGTGTTTGGGTAGAAAGCGAAGTAGGTCATGGAAGTACATTTATTTTTGCGTTGCCAGTCTAATTTCTCTTTTTCTGGCAGGTTGCGTTATATCAGAGAATATAAAAAAAATACAGGAATATAAAGAAGCCTCTGAACATCTATTAAGAGCTAAAGAACTCCTTGCCCAGGGGGATTACGAGGGTTCTTTGAAAGAAAACCAGAAGGTTCTGTCCCTCGGTGACAATAAACTTCCTGCTGATGAAGCCCTTTTCAATATAGGACTTATTTACTCCCATTATGGATATCAAAAAAAGGACTATAAAAAATCTCTAACCTTTTACAAAAGGCTGGTAAGGGATTTCCCCATGAGCCCTCTGGTTGAACAGGCAAAAATATGGATAGGTGTACTTGAAGTAATCGAGAAAACAAAACAGGTGGATATCGAGATAGAAGAAAAAAAGAAGAAACTTTCCAGATAGGAGAGGCCATGTCTTCAGGAAAGATATTGGTAGTGGATGATGACAGCAACCTCCTGGAGTTGATAAGGATGAGGCTCGAATCGGCAGGTTACGGAGCAGCTACGGCAACAAAAGGAAAAGAGGCTGTGGATGCAGTAAAAGGACAGGTTTTTGACCTCTCCATTGTTGACCTCCAGCTCGAAAACCAGAGCGGCATATCCCTTATGGAGGAACTGCATTTAATAAATCCGGAGATGCCCGTTATCATCCTTACTGCCTATGGAAGCATAGAAAGCGCGGTGGAGGCAATGAAAAGAGGGGCATTTAACTATCTTACCAAACCCTTTAATCCGCAGGAACTGCTTTCACAGATAGAAAAGGCATTGGAGGGCCACAGGCTTGCCTCGGAGATCAAAGAATTAAAGGGGCTTTTGGAGGGGAGGTTCGATTTCTCGAACATTGTGGCAAAAAGCGAAAAAATGCAGAAGGTATTGGAGCAAGTATCCCACATTGCCAAGACAGAATCCACCGTTTATATACATGGTGAAAGCGGCACAGGCAAAGAGCTTATTGCAAGGGCAATCCATATTGCCAGCGAAAGAAGGGACAAACCATTCGTGGACATAAACTGCGCCACAATACCAGAGACTCTTCTTGAAAGCGAGTTCTTCGGACATGAAAAAGGTGCATTCACAGGGGCTATCAGAAGCACAAAAGGCTTATTCGCTCAGGCACATGAAGGTACAATATTTTTAGATGAAATTGGTGACATGCCTCTTTTGCTTCAGGCAAAACTGCTGAGGGTCCTTCAGGAGAGACAGTTTTATCCTGTCGGAAGCGAAAGGCCGGTAGAGGTGAATGTCAGGGTAATCGTCGCTACCAATAAAGACCTGGATGCAGAAGTAAAGAAGGGCACCTTCAGGGAGGACCTCTTTTACCGTATCCATGTCATTCCCATCCATCTGCCGCCTTTAAGAGAAAGAAAGGAGGATATACCCCATCTCACAGAATACTTTATAAAAAAATTCAGCCGGCAGATGAAAAAAGAGGTGAAGGGTATTACACCGGGTGCAATACAAAAGCTCATGCTTTATGACTGGCCCGGCAATATCCGTGAACTGGAAAATACGATTGAGTATGCAATGGCCATGTCCCATCAGGAGTTTATTATAGAAGATATTATTCTCCAGACAAAGGATGTTCTGGACAAACTGCATCCTCTTAAAGAGGCCAGGGATGCCTTTGAAAAGGGCTATCTCATCAATCTCCTCGAAATCACAAAAGGCAATGTCAGCAGGGCTGCGGAACTGGCAGGAAAATACCGGGCTGATTTTTACAACCTCCTGAAAAAGCATAACATCAAACCTGAGGATTTTAAAAATAGCTG
>Ga0224501_10002641_pt1 | contig 14107 bp, 11 predicted proteins | sample SF_Oct11_sed_USG_4_FD_169105 | JGI IMG/M metagenome (GOLD analysis project Ga0224501, IMG submission 169105) | Sediment microbial communities from San Francisco Bay, California, United States - SF_Oct11_sed_USGS_8_1 | ecosystem: Environmental > Aquatic > Marine > Sediment | place: USA...
AGCAACTACCCCCTCAACGAACAGTGGGCACCATTGGCAGTGTATGGCAAGAGAGCACCCCTTCGAAGGAAACTACGGGGCCAGCCAAACGCTATGAAAACGAACAGTCGGAAATGCCAAATGGCGCACGCGCTGTCTTAGCTTAAGCCCGCGGACTTTAGCCAATTGGTTCTAGTCCTTGACCTCTACCTCAGACTGTTGTTACCACCGACTGTCAGTAGCAACGGTGCTGCGTTCCTACAGCTATCAATGACCTCAAGTGGAGAAGGCCGCTGGCTGAATTTGCAAATTCAGTGCTCACGAAGGATTTTTACGCGAACATCGCAACAGCCGCTGACTGTCTCACACCGGTGTTGAACCTACTTCGAGCAAGCAGGTACTAACGGCACACCAACTTAATGCCGCGATGCTCGGGATCTATCCGCTGTCGTGCCGCCCCAAGTGTAGCGTAATCCATTTTCCCAGCCACTCCGTACATCGGACATTGGGGCACGCGCCGCTGTAGCCAGGTATGTTTTGCGAAAGGCTTTGCATTGGCTGGTATTGGCACCCCTGTTGAACTAGACCACTTCTCAGAAACTAACTGCATTACGTTTCCTTCAAAGAGGTGACAAGATCCACTATCAGTTTATGTCAATGTCTATCTAACGTATCGGCCCCTTGTTTTTACAGTGATGATTACCATGATGAATTTGACAATGGCTCCTCACCCAGTGGCATGGGTCACCAGTATTCTGATGAGTTCTCATCTCCACAGTCCCCATCAAGGCAGACTTCTCACTCCAGCTATGGTAGCAAAAAGGTGTGACTACACCCAACAGTAAAGCCTCTATACAAGTCATTGATTTGCTGTCGCCGTACCTCATTGGGCAAATCCCAAAATTGTGATGATGAGCCTTTCATTGTAAATCACACCTGAAATACTGCTTTAAGTCAACAGCACGAGGTGGAACCAAAACATGGAAACTCGTAAATATGTAGTCCTTTAAAGTTTCGTCTTTTCAAGTGGGAGATTTTGGATGAGGTCCCATGAATTGACTAATGACACCAGATGATGATAGATGAGGATTTTGAGTTTCATTTAACTTGTTATATTTTCTGTAGACAACTACATACCATGATGATGATGATGACGATTTCAATCCTCGCGGGGTTTCTGGTAGTCATAAACCCAAAGGTGAGCTATAACTGTAATGTCCGTCCCGTATAAACATGGAGCTGTACTATAATCTATCCGACTAAACATCCGAACGTGTATTCGGGCATCTACAGGCAAGATACAAGCTACAAGATATGTCATGTACAGACCAAAAAATGCCTTTCCAGCATCTAGAGCAGATGGACAATGCCAATCCAAAGTTTCATTTCTATTGGTACATTGCAACACATAGTAATTGCCGCCGGTAAGTTAGAGATAGCCAGTTCGCATTGAAAAATCTCACTTCGGCTTTAGATGCTTGTAGAGTCATTTTCGGGTCAGTACATGACATGTCTTCACCTGTAACTGTCTGAATGTACATGCATTCGAACTTTTAGTCTGATAGTTTATAGTGGCCTACACTGACCTAGTCATTGATGATGAAAGAAGAACGACTTCAACTATAATTTGTTTCGGTTTCTTTTGTAGAAGAGGATAACTTCGCCGACTTTTCCAGACTGTCCCAAAGTAGTGCGCCCGATAAAAACCAAGAGTGAGTGTCATTAATAAACAATTGTGTGAAACACAGTATGTCTGAATACAATCGACATCTCATGGCTTTCCCTGCTTTGTAGTTCCGGAGAGTTTGCAGACTTCGCTAGTGCTTCATTCCCATCACCACCGTCAGGGCCTAGTAGTCCAACGACTGCCCCTGCGCAGCTTCACTCTAATGGTGCCAATTTATTGGATGACCTCGCCGATCTTTCTCTTAACACTTCCGTGAGTAATGACTTTGTGGGGGTCGCTATTCTTGGTTGATGATACACGAGGCTTAAACCCCATGATGTAACAAGAGTTCTATTCAAAGAGTTTTCGTTCATTTCATTTCAAAGGACGGCATATTTCAGTCCTGATGCTTGGTTAAATCTAAGGAGTTCTGTATCTGGTTTGTTTTCATTTTAGAACCAGACACAATCTACAACAGCTAATCAGGGGGATTTGTTCTTTATGAATGACCCAGCACCCAACATGATGGTTTCAGCTAGCATGCCCTCAAACTTGATGATGGGCGGTCAGCCTACCATGGGGCCCAACAGTTCAATGGGCGTTCCAATGGGTCAGCCCACGATAATGAGTCAGCCCTCAACCCAGCCCATGATGTCTCTGTCCACGAGTCAACCTATGAGTGGACAGTCCCAACCTATGATGGGTTCAATGATGCAACAACAAAGGCCCACAATGACCTCGCAACAACAAAGCCAAATGGTAAGCTGCTTACACACATGATCAAAGTGGTGACGCCCTCCTGCCACTAGCCAGTAGTGTGTTGCCAGATCCATAGTTTCTGATTTTATTTTACTAAGGCACTTGGCCATCCTTTTAGATGACCCAGGCGCTCTAGCCATTAAGCTATCACGCTGCATTGAAATTGTAAGAATTTCTCCTTTTACATCATCTTTCATTGAAGGGATCAACGTGGACGACTGGTGGTGTTAACATTAGCCTGGATTCATTGGGAAAGACTCCGACTCGACCTGCTGCACCTTCCATAAACCAGCTTGCTCGTAAGTAAAACAATGTATGCACCATGTAAGCAGCCTACATGATGGAAATGAACTTACAGCAATAACCATTAAAGATCTCGTCCTCTGTTCAACTGACAAGTTTGTATATCACACAATATTTCCTGTAGAACATCCGCCTGGCATGCAGCAGATGGGCCAGCCAATGATGGGTCAGCCAATGATGGGTCAGCCAATGATGGGTCAGCCAATGATGGGTCAACCAATGATGGGTCACCCAATGATGGGTCAGCCAATGATGGGCCAGCCAATTATGGGCCAGCCAATGATGGGCCAGCCAATGATGCAGAATATGCAACACATGGGTATGTTCGTTTGGTCGTTGCCGATTATTTTATTCCAAAATTTGGAGTTGTCACTTTTTTGTGAAGAGCCCCCTTTGAGGAATTTTTCTGAAAAGAGTAAATGATGTCGCAACTAGAATGCCTTCTCTTTTTAGGTGCATCCAACCAAAGACCAGCTGGGCAGCTGACTCCTCAGCAACAGGCCATGAACCAGAGGGCAGATAATGCGTTTGCAAGTCTAGGATCCTTCAATTAGGTTTTCACCTCTTTCCACACGCATATCAGAATTCTTTGTTGCGGTAATTTATTTCTGATTTTACCAGCTAATTTTTAAAGTCAGCGCAGTTGTTAGTTGTAATCCACTGACCGAGCTAGCACTTAGACGATTTTACCAGATGCCGTGATATTTTTGATATGTCTTATCTAATCTGGTCCAATTTTTACATGAATCTGCCGTAGAGAGTCGTCTGCAAAAAGCTACAACTCCACTATTTATAAATAATCTTTAATGAGTAAATAAATCCCACATTCACGGCTTAAGATGGTTAACCATCCACTCTTGAGAAACAAACCAAAAAGAGTCTTTACTAAATATTCTTTTGGCTAAAAATCCCATACTTTCTGGTTTACCAATAACATGTAAGTGCAGATGACTTATCAAGGTGAATGGAGGCCAGTGATATCCACACAGCACTGTGGCTTTGTCACCACCTTGTTTCTCCAAAACATTGAGACCGATTGTATGCATTTGAGTGATCAGGTTCAAATGCTGTTCTCCATTCAGCTGCTTGGCATTTGTGATATGTTCCTTTGGTATGACGAGATAATGGTGCTGAGTAGCAGGCTTTATGTCTCTAAATACTGCAAAGATGCCGTCTTCATAGAGAAGCTCAGTTGGGGTTTCTCCCACAGCAACCTCTCTCGAGCCAATTCGGCAGAAAACACAGTTATCCATCTAGAATCAGAGGTCTGTCTTCACTAGTCAAACTGTAGCCAGAGATATATCAGCGTTACAATGGGTGAAAATAGATACTAATTCATTGTAACGATATACATTAGTGAATTGTCATCCCGTTGATCTTGACTGGACTCATTTCGCTGAGCTGACCGCTGGAGGAACGTCATCTGAACTATCCACTATTACTATGCAATACGCCAAAAACGTGTATCATGTATTGTATGAATATGATATTCTGTAATCACTGGGTGGACATTGCGATTTTTAAAAGATTCGATTGCTTTACCATTACCTGTAGTGATTTCGGTTTTCGAATCCGTGATCTGTCTACGTGGGAATATACGTCTATTCGTGGTCAGGGTACCCGATTCTGGTGTGTTCAATGGAATGTACCAACGGAGTAAGATGTACCCACGGAATCTTATTCCGTGGATGTGCCGAACTTTATGACACGCCCAGGAAACAATCCCCTTCTTACCTCCAGAAGTTCCAAGAGAAAATAACTCTCAGTTTTCATGGTGTCGCCAGGAACCCTAGCTCCCATCGCAGTCAAAGCTATTAACATTCGAAGTACTGTTGCGTGTCTTTTCCGGGCCTTTACGACGGAAGTGTAGTAGTGAACAATAACTTGGGTTGAGAAATTAGGCGACTCGCCCATGGACACAAACTTTCTTAATCTGGTGTTGAATGCGTAATAATGCCGCTGTTCGGTAAGAAAAAGGATAAAGATCCGAAAGTAGAGTCGCGGAAGTCTGGGGATGGACGGTCTAAGGTACCGCCCACCGATAATTATTCAGGGCAATCACCTGCTGCCACCGGCTCTCCGGTAAAAAACGGTCCTACAACTCCTACATCACCAAGCTCGTCATCTGAGGTTCCATTCGCCGATGACATGGCCCAGACTAAGCCGAAACTGATTTTCCATTGTCAGCAAGCTCACGGGAGCCTCACAGTCAGCATATCTGGGTTCGCCAATGTGAAGGAACTCTATGCTGCCATTGCAGAGGCTTTCGAGATAGCACCGTCAGATGTAAGTTGTCATTCTCATTCTGTCATTCTGACTTGTAGTCGCACTTGTAGTGAATGTAACCTAAATAGTAATCGAGGCTCTGTATAGACTATAGTGTATTGCACTTAGGTGTAACTGTAAAAGAGGAATTGGGAAGGTTACTGTGGTTGAGTGGTTGAACTTGAAGCGCTAACCACCTGGCACTGATGGCTCCCAAGTCCAAACGCAGATTTTTTCAAAAATTCGCTGTGTTCACCGAGCAGTAAATGTTTACCCGACTCTTCAGACCTGGGGAAGGTGAAAACCGGCGAGGAAGAAGAGTGGTACGCCATCCCAGTTACACCATTGATGTACACCATTTTTTCCGATAGCCATTGCCTACGGGACCATCTTTATCTTTAAAAACGATTGTGACGGAAAATTGAGTGGGGTTTTATAAAAAAAGATCACAAAATTTCTCGGTCTCTTGACAATTGTTATGCTGAAATTTGTTGTTTTCGGCTTTTTCAAGTTATTGAAATCTATCAATGATGACAGTGATGACACTTATTCAACGATGTGTAGCAATTTGCGCCTATTTCCATTTTTTGTAGATAATTTTTTGCACCCTCAATACTCATAAAATAGACATGTCTCGATTGCTTGGTGGACAAATAGGTTTGGATGACTTTATATTCGCCCACATTCGCGGGCGACCTAAAGAGGTAGAAATATCTAAAGACTCTGATGCTCTTGGTCTCACAATCACAGACAATGGTGCCGGGTACGCATTCATCAAACGTATAAAAGAAGGCAGCATCGTGCATAAGATTGACGGCATATTTGTGGGTGATCTGATTGAGAAGATCAATGGCGTTAGTACAATCGGACTTCGGCACTATGAAGTAGCGAAGATGCTGAAAGAGGTGCCCAAAGGAACGTCATTTCTTCTCCGGGTGATAGAGCCGGTGAAGTCTGGATTCGGTATGTGTGCATGTTACAATCTACCAATCCCGAAATACTGCTTGGTGATAGTGAGTGAGCCATACATAGTGAATAGTACCGACATTATCTGATTATCCTTACCAATACTGAAGGTAGGCTAAAATGACCGGATAATTATACCTTTCAAATGGCTGTCGTTGGCAGGAAGGTCATACTTATGGTTCTAGTTGGTTGATTGTAAATCTAAACCAGACTGCATGTAGGGACCGGTACACTGGGTATAATTAGTAGCGCACTCCAATAAACACCAGTTATCTACACAACTAAGAGGTTCTCCATTCTCATTCCAGCTAATATTGGGGGTGCTAGTAGAAATACAGGTGGCAAAAAAGCGGCCATCGGCAATGGAAAAGAGACGCTGAGGCTACGATCTAAAGGCCCTGCTTCCATTGAAGTGGTGAGATTCTTGTGCTTTTATATAGATCTTAGCAGTGTTTTCTGAACTCTGTCCAAACCACCTCGGTCGTCTTTCTCTGATCTCATCCGAGAACTTTTCTTCTATCCCTAGTGCCTGCCTGCTATTGTGATCCCTAGTCTTTTCTTTTCTTGACACACCTGTCTTGTGTCTGAGAATCCTCCTGTCTGCAGCATCTAGCCTCTTTTCCTGGGCCCTGACGAGTGCTGTCGTTTCTAAACTATATAACATAGCTGGTCTAATCACACACCGCGGCGCACGGCACGCACACATCCACAAACTCCTGTTATTCTCAGCCAACTGGTCCATCCTTATTAGATCCTCCTTCTTATTCGCTGCTCCAATCCTCTATCCTCCTGCACTGACACCAAAGCTTATACCAAGATGGAAACGATCTTCAGTTTGTATAAGAATGCAAATTGGCCCAGTTAATCGATGAGTGCGCACCCGCTGGGTCCCGTAGGGGCTCAACAGCACTAGAGCCATCCTCTTGATGTGCAACTCAACAGCGGTTAGTTTGGTTGTTCATAAATCTATATATTACAAACTCTTTACATGTGAAAGCGAACCCACTTTTATCTATAAGCAACATATTCCGGTTTTGATCAGACGGCACTAAGATGTTGACATTATTATCTATCTAGCTGGCGATTGAATCCTTTAAAGCAATAGAGTATCTTAGGCCCCTACAAAGACCCAGTAGTATGATTCGGAAAAGGGGCTTTGTATCCTATCTTGGTATAATCCATGCTGACGCTTCGAGATACTTGAAGGTTCTCACCTGTTTAATGGCTCCCCCTCTATCGGCAATTTTTTCTGAATTAATGAATCAAGTCATTCCCATCTCAATCCTTATGAGTTATCCAGAAACTACCTCTAACGTACATCCTATTAAAATAGCTCATTCACAGGCATTGAGTCATGAGAAAGGCGAGCTTAGTAACCAGTTTAGGATTTGAAGCATTTGTTATACAAGGATTGTAGGACTTGTTTATACGTATACTATTGTGGCGAAATTTTTTTAACTCACTTCCCGTCGAGCCAGTTAGACAAACATAGATGTCATTGCAGGGAGCCGTTTGATGTATTGACCACTTTTGTCTGATTGCAGCCTAATGATGTTGTGGACGTTGCCGTGGATAAGATCAATGCGCGTCTGGAGACATACCTGGGAATAAATGACAGTGAACTAGGTAAGCTTGAACTCAACTCATGTCCGGATGGAAAACGCGTCTCTGATATTGATTTTCATGAACCTGTCAAAGCACTCATTCCAAAACCACAACGTTTAGCAAGGTAAAATTGTAGTAAGATCTCCTATAACTACACCACAGCTTGTTGAGGACAATCATTATGACCTCAGTGAAAATACTATAATTCATGCTCTCACCATTCTGCAAAGACTTTGGTACGAGACTTCAATGTATGTACACTCTGTTGATAGCAATTGGACCGACACTGAATACCTCTTTGTTACAGCCCAGACAATATGGGAGATTGGTTGCAAAATGAAGAACCCAGTAGAGTTCACAGAAGAACTGGAGAAAACGGAACTTTCCATGTTTGGTTTCTCAGATGAGTTCATCTTTGAGATTTGGGGCGACATTGGCGATGCAAAAAGCGGCAGGATGGTCAAGGTCGCCCAGTTCGATGAACAATTTTAGATCACGCACAGCGGGCAAAGGGCAGCAAGAGGCAAACAAAATGTTTTTTTGTACTTGATATTGGGGATCACTAAATGTGCTGAACACTTTCCTCCTCATGCTGGCATCATACTTAAACACAGATTTTGTAAACTAATGCACTAATTACCCAAGCTACCGACCAAGCTCTACATTCCGTAATAATTTGTCATACTTTCACAACTGAACGTTATCTCATGGTATCCATTAGATAACATAGCTTGGAATGCCAGCTTTTACCCTTGTATATTGTATGCTTATATTTTAAAGCTTTCCCCCAGATTATTCCTTCCTCCATTTTTGCAATAAAGCCCTGTTTTTTCTTGCTACACCAGTGTTTCTGCACTACACTGACGTTCTCAAGGGACAGGCTTGCTTTTAAATCATATTAATGGGATGCCCAGTCATGTTTTATTGGTACACCAGCGCGTAGTTAAACATATCGCCATTGTAGTTTCAGTACAGCTCAAGATAACTAAAACGCTGTCGAGATAAATCAAAATGGAAAATGCCAGTGTGGATCATTGTAGTGAGCCATATCCACGGTGTCACCACCAGATAGTGTCACTAGCAGCCATATCCGTCCAACCTTACCTACGTCCTGACGTAGCCTAAAAGTGTACAAAAGTTTTATTAGCACACTCTTCTGTCACAAAGGAATCCAACTTAAAACAAGCCCGCATACAATTATTAGGAGTGGACAACTCTCAAAATGTTTTGTGGAACTGTACAAGACTTACGCCTGATCCTCCAGATGCGACACTTGCTGGTTTCTTTCTACTGCCTGTATCTTCTTCAACCTCCTTCTTTTCGTAATGACCAAAATCGTCAAATATGGATGTACTGTGGCGGAAAGTATGCACAATCTTAAGCACCTGGCGACCCTTCTCGGGAGGGATTTCCTGGGTGTCACGTGAGTTGGTCACAGGCTTATTCTCATTATTCTCGAGTCGAATATGTCTCAATTGACTATTAGGCACATCCTTGACATAGATCCATTTGATCTCCATCTGTCCCTTCCACTTATCCTGAGTCCACACACCAGCATGAATCTGATAGTCCACACCCGACATCATCTGAGCCATACCGCAGAAATGTCCGCTGCCATTGACCGAGTACAGCAGGTAGATAGGACCTTTATTCTCGCGTTCCTTGAAGGCAGCGTCTAGACGCTTGTTGCCATGTTCTGTACTGCACCATACACCATACTTGATGGCGCGATGAATATCATCTTCCGAGTAGCTCTTGATAACGAAAAACCTAGCATTTTTGGCAGTCAAATCAAAATTCTTGGGGTTGTATGAATTGGTCTGCTTCAGTTTGCTCAAAGTCGGATCAGAGTCTGCGTCCCCCTTCCCCGAGGGTTTCTGAGAACTTTCAGGAGATCCGCCATTGGTGACTCGTTGGCTTCTGGGAGCTGACCACGCATTACGAGGTCCCTGCGGGCCGTTCTTGTTCTTATCCCAGTCACTTTCCTTGACAGGTTTGGTCGCTTGCGGACGGGTAAGAATCTGCTTTTGAGGAGCCGGTTGCGGCGCTGGCTTTGCTGGCTTGCTGGCTAGCTGAGCCCACGACATAGGCTTGGGTGGACCCGGTGACTGCTGAACTGGGCTAACACTAGAGTTATTAATGTTGGCCGACTGTCCCTCACTCGCCCCAGTCATATCATTTGGTGACTCATGGTTACCATCGCCGTTTGCATTAACCGATACCATCTGCATTCCTTGCTCGAGTTCGTTCACACCGTCACTGTCCCTAGTTGGCGCGGGGTCCTCCCGTGTGGACAACCGGTGACTGGGGCCCTGATAATAATCATACCCAGTTGCACTCATAACTTGTTGGCGACTGTCCATGGTCATAGGATCTGGCTGCTGTGGCATGGATCCCCAGGATGAATAGTCAGCTTGGTAAGGCCAACTGAAATTGGCAGGGGCGCCGTAGGTGTCGAATGCTGAAGCAAACTGCATATAGTCGCCCCCATGTTGGCCATAACTATTATTCAGATATGACATTGACATAGTGTCCGTTCCATTGGACCAGGCACCGGCCGGATCAGTGAAGAAACTGGCGGGATAGTTCATGGCCTGATAGTAACCAGCACTCATATAACTCTGTTGGTCACCAGTAGGGCTAGCCATTGGATACTGCGCCTAGAAAAATAGTCAATATTTTCAAGTTGATGAATCATTCACAGGCTGAAATTTCGGAGTTAAAAAATTGAGATAGCACAAAAGGAACTTACTGTTGACAAAGTTTGTCCATGTATCTGAGCTTGCCCATACTGGTCATATTCATCTCGTCTCACACCATTCACTGCAAGAAACCGAGAAAATTAAACCTATTTTTCAAACGATAGAGGTAGATCTCAATTTTCATTACCAAATGTGCTATTAATCTGGTAGTTTCTTACCGAGTGACTGCTGTGATTGCTGATGACTTTGGGCTTTTCCACGCTGTAATGAAAGCAGAAATAGCATTAGTACATGTATAATATTCAAAGCTTACTTTCTTATTGATACTGGCATACAGGACCTGATGCATGGTCATTCGTGGCGACAAGGGATACTGTGGTATATAGCCGAGAGCGTTTTTTAGCTTGGTAGTCAAACCAATAAGTCCATACAGCCGGGAGTTGGTTTACTTGGTTCCCCAAAGTTTTTAAATTGCGATTATTTCAGCACATCAGACCGTCCAGACCGCTTCCACGACCCCAACTCTGGGGTACCAACTGGGAGACAAGTTTGATGATCTGGCACTAAAAGAGTCACAATTCAACAACCTTGGTACTCAGTCCAAACCAAATTTGAACTCATTGGTTAAGGATAGGCCCTAAGAAAAACATGGCCGTTTTGAACTGTCCCGATTATGAAATGAAAGTGGAAAGAAAACAAAGAAATTGGCGATTGTTATGTTTAATCGGAAAGTATGAATTCTAGATGGGAGGTCGCAAGGTCATTAAAAGCTTGTTATCATCACCAACAATCTACAAGTGTAACTCAAACCTGTGATTGGGTCATTTATAATTCTATTTACTAATATCTTACTGCGTAACTACTAAGACTAGTATAGTATGGGTTTCTAACTTTCTTAGTTTCTATCCCAATCCCATGTCTTGGGTTTGTATTATTTAACAACTTGCAGTTATTGCTTCACGAGAACTTCACAGCTACCCTTCAGAGTCTAGTTTGAATACTAAGTAATATACGGTTTTAAATTTAAACATTTGAACTCCTGCGACATGACCTTGCCCTTCCAGTTACAACCAGTAAACTACAGTACAAATTGGAGATAAGAATTAAGTCTTCTATGTTATGTAGTATGTTGATGTTGGACTAGTAGACTGTAGACTATAGTTGCGTTGACGATGAAGTATGGACTGATTTCGTGATCTGGTCTGAATCTGATTGGACGCACATTCTCGGTCACATAGTGATGTACCCATTCAATCCATTATTTGTAGAGTAGCTGAGTGGCCAGTGGCTGAGAAGTGATTTCAAATTTGTATTAAAAAGAGACAGTCCCACTGACTGACCGTGACACAGGTGACGCGTCAGAATGTAGAAGTAGAAAAAATTATTTAGACTTACTCATTTAGACTAGAGTCTACAGTTAGAGTTACAGTTACTAGTTGGGACCGTGAAATTGGAACTGGAAGGCTACAATTGTTCCACTGCCATCGATAACCTGAATAGGTGGCCCTGATACTGATAGTGATAGCGACGTGTCTGGATGTGCCAGTACCTAGAGCAATGCTAGTTAAAACAAGTGATTAGGTGACTGTGAGTGTGACTCCGACGAAGTTTCAGTTTAGACTAGACTCTAGTCAATTAGTTTTACTTTTACTTTTAGGAATTAGTCAGTCTCAGTGGCTAACGCCGGAGTAGCGAGTTCAGTTTTTATCGTGTCGACGCTAAAATATCTCGCATATAGAGCACATAGGTTGGATTTTGATGACAGACTTAAATGTTGGTTTTCTACCTGATGGTCAATTCTCGTCGACATAGTCTCTCCGAGAATCTTGCAAGTCGTAATTGGTGAGCGAATTGACAATATAACTGCTAGCCGGAATTGGCCACTGAAGTTGGCCACACAATGGCGGTCTATTGGCCTCGTCTTCGTTTCTATAGCCACGTGACCGTGGCCCATATCGACCATCATCCAATAGACGTAGACCCATAATTTGGTGCGGTCCGCGTGCTTCTTTTTTAACTCGCACGTGTGAAGAAAGTTAGGTGGTTGGTTTGCGCTTTTCAGTGTGCACAGAAATCTATTCGAAAAACTAGCTGATATGGGTCCACCAGGATTTTCTCCGCGCGGTGGAGGTGGCGGGAGAGGCCGCGGAGGATTCAGTCCTAGAGGAGGCGGCGGTGGACGCGGAGGCTTCAGTCCGCGAGGCGGAGGACGTGGTGGGGGTAGCCGAGGAGGATTTAGCCCACGAGGAGGGAGGGGAAGTCCACGCGGTGGTGGCCGTGGTAGAGGTGGCGGAAGAGGAGGTAGAGGAGGATTCGGCGGGGGCAAAAAAGTAATCGTAGAGCCACACAGACATAAGGGTAAGTCAACGTATCAGTTATATCTCGTCTCAAGTCATGGTAACGCCTAACGGTCAAGGTAGGATGAGGTCTGACTCTGAATCTGATTCTGAAGAGTCCCTCCATCATCCATATCCGACCAATAAAAGTCACCCGTCACTCGTCAGCCAGTGCGAGGGAAGGAGGTAATTGTAATACACCTTCAGTGAGTAAACAGTAAATTTCTTTTTTGAAATTGAATATACTCATAATCATGTAGCTTTATAAGCGTGTTACTCACAGTCACTCAGTGAACTAGGTCTACAACTAGAATTCCCATAAAATGAGAAACTACCTAAAGTAAACCCAAAGTAAAGTAACAGTGAGTCACTGTTACTTTACTTTGGGTTTACTTTAGGTAGTTTTTCATTTTATGGGAATTCTAGTTCTACAGTCTACACTTGAACACTACACTCTACACTAGTCTACAGTCATGCAAATGCTTCCAGTTTGTTTCATATTCATTAGTTGTCAAACTCGATTTTATGAAAATGAACTTTGAAATGGTCAGATCATAGAAGTGACAATGGACTGGTCATGGTACACTCCTTTATTATGCTATACTCATATAGGCCCATCACATAGAAATCGGGAAGGGTACACCGTATGGCTATGTACAAAATGCAACTCAAGTTGCATGCGTAAAATTGCCCGACATATGTTCTGTATATTTCTTACCTTCCAGGTGTATTCATTGCTCGTGGAAAAGAAGATGTCTTGGTCACATTGAATGGAGTTCCAGGAGAGTCCGTGTATGGAGAAAAGCGCATGTCCGTAGAGGTAAGAACACCAGTAAAGCTCCCCACTTCGAATCTTGCTCTGTTGGAATGTCTGCCATGAGTCTCCGTCTCGATCTTTATGTAGGTTGGAGAGAAGAAGACTGAATACAGAGTATGGAATCCATTCAGGTCAAAGTTGGCGGCAGCCATCATGGGAGGTAGGCAGTTATGAACGGGTATATTTGCTATGCGCAAATGAATTATCTAAACCCAGGTCAAGCTAAAGAAAACCACCATCCCTACTACAGTCTGTTTTCTGGCTCAGATTCTTATCACCACAATAAAGATATCTCATAATTAAATTTTTACCAAACGCTTTGCATCTTACATGAACTGAGATTGCTTAAACTGATGAATATTTCTTTTCCCGTTTAGGTGTTGACAACATACACATCAAACCTGGCAGTAAAGTTCTTTATCTGGGAGCAGCCTCCGGCACCACAGTCAGTCATGTCTCTGATATCGTTGGGCCTGATGGCCTTGTGTTCGCCGTGGAGTTTTCACACCGAAGCGGACGAGATCTCATAAATGTAGCAAAGAAACGAACGAACATTATTCCCATCATCGAAGATGCCAGACACCCACACAAATATCGTATGCTTGTGTCTGCAGTTGACTGTATCTTTGCCGATGTAGCACAGCCAGACCAAGCCCGTATTGTCGCCATCAACGCTCATTATTTCCTAAAGAATGAGGGATTCGTTGTC
>Ga0224501_10002642_pt1 | contig 14102 bp, 11 predicted proteins | sample SF_Oct11_sed_USG_4_FD_169105 | JGI IMG/M metagenome (GOLD analysis project Ga0224501, IMG submission 169105) | Sediment microbial communities from San Francisco Bay, California, United States - SF_Oct11_sed_USGS_8_1 | ecosystem: Environmental > Aquatic > Marine > Sediment | place: USA...
TGCCCTCTTGCTTGTAGAAGGGAACAACTCCGTGTTTAATTGATTCGGTTTGTAAGAATTCCGGTGGTATCATTCAGTAATGCCTCTACCTGTTCTCTCTGTAATAAAAGGAAACATCTGTTATATAAATATGCACACATACAACTATACTGATCTCAAGCAGATCTACACAAGTGGGGATACTGACAAAAGTAATTCTTCAGAAGAATTAAGCGGGCACTACTAGGCATGAGAGAATGCATGGGGAATTTCGCTATAGTACACATAGCACATAATTATGGCTATACTACCTATATATAACGACGGAAGTATCACAAGACAAATCTTTCTCTCTCTATATATACACGTAGACTGTGCATCAATATGGCATTTATTACATGTCTGGCCCACAAGAGAATTATGATGTTTATGATTGATTATATACAGCGGTGAAGGCTTTATGCATCGAGTTAAAGTTGGAGGATAATTTTACGTCACTACATGCAAAGAGGCAGTGACAGCTAGGGAAAGGGTTAATCCTGCAATCGAATATAAGCACCAAACCATTAGTGAACAATAATTCTGCATTGAATGTATTTCAACAGAGAATGCTGGTTAACTGCAGGAATCATTACAATGAAGATGGTTGGTGAAGATAAAGATGATTGGATGGATTGGTTTGGTGATATATGATGACTGAAATGTTGGTAAAATTGTGTTCAATCTATAAATTGAAGAGCCACTCCTGCAGAACTAGTTTACAACTCATTTCCTGTTAAATATGTGAATTTGTTGTTATGATGAACAGAAAACAGCAGTCTACCATATGTCACAGTATTTTCTATAGTTAAAAGTCACAAGTTTGAATTCGGCGCTGGCTGCAGCACTACTAAACATTGCACTTTATGATGATAAAATACGTATATCTTATTCACAAGCTCGGTGTTGTAATGTCTTTAAATCCAAGGACACCTCCAGAGTAGACTGAAAGTGGGCGTGACATCAGCCGCGAATAAATTTGAAATTGTGCACTTTTTTCCCCAAAATCGGCGTGATTTCAACATTTCTGCAAACTTTTGAGGATGTGGTAACCCAATACAACTGTTTGATGGGTCACATGCACTAGTATTCATGGACATAGCTCAATTTTCATGCTAATGTTTCTAAGCCAGCAGAGGAGACCTTTTGAAAACTTTAGAGAATTAGCGAGAGGATAACTCCATGAAGGATTATCGATAAGTGAATGAAAGCGGCACAGAAATCGACAAGATGGCGCCACAGAAATCGACAAGATGGCGACCTGTCAGTAGAAAATTATTCGGAAACTCACCGCAAGTTTTTCCAGACTATCCGCGTCCTCAAATGTGTCTGGTTTGGAAGGAATAAGGGCTTGTAATCGTACAGCTTTGAGGGCTGTAGGCTGACAGGATATCAGATGATTGATTTCCTGGCCACGGTTTGCCTGGTAACGCAGCCTCATGATCCGTATGCGGTTCCTTGCCTCAGCAGCCCTGTCATGAAGAGAGTGCATCATGTAGTCACTCATTGTCACGCGACACACCATTATATTGTTTAAATAGTCGAGACCATGGCGCAGTTTCTAGTGAAACCACAAGCCGGGATGGGTTAGCGTAGTGGACATAACTTCCAGGCAGGGTCGGAAAAGTTCCTTTCTTAGTATTGATTTTACCGATATGCACTTTTTTTGTGCATCAGTTACGATTACTTGATACTCTCAGAGAAAGAAACAAACCCGACCCTGATACTCGATACGCGATACACCTATAGGGAATGTGGCATAAAAATGCCAGATTTGCCAAGAAAAAAATGAACAAAAATGTCATTGAGTGAATCTTATTTCAATTTTTTGGAATTTCTATTCTTTAAATTCAGTGTGAAAAGAAAAAAAGTAGCCTTTGCAACCAATTATGATACATAAAGTCTAATAATTGCGCTGCTTTTACACAGCTCATACTCGAGGTCCTGGTCACTTACGCTGGTAGGGACCCATGCTACTCAGCCAGGCTCAATGGAAGCACGAAGTCTTTGATGTTAAATCGACCCAAAAGCCCGGGCCAAAAGCACATCTGTTTGAAACCAGCATTAGTTGGTGAAACTTGCTGAAGCCGGGTGTGAATGAAAGCTCATAGCTACTACTAGTACTATACTTACTGAGCTACTAGCTAGTACTAGTAGCTAGCTGTTTTAGTCCGGTATACTAACAAACTTCATCGCCATTAGATGCGGGCCGGTGAGCCAGTTATTGAGAGAATGAGAATATTGAATGTATTTTGATTGTAACTGATACTGATTTCGATATTGAATCTTCATGAGCTAATCATTACCATTTTCGTTCCACAAAATGGAATGAGCGACAGTAAAGACTAAAAAGTACAGAATTGTGTTCGGTATTTCCAATCCTGCTTCCAGGGCCAAGTCCTCATTACTAGAGTACTCACTGACTCAGTGTGAAGCACTGCATTACTAAACTGAGCCCATGCAACACTAGTATACAAAGTACAATGACTTTATGAGGTGAAAACTCTAAGATTGTGGGAAGAAACTATTTTAATTTGATCTTTTAATGCTTTAAATTGAATTGATGTTTAGATGAAATATTTGCACAGCATCTGATAATTTACGCTATGAATTTACATCTGCAAGGTTGTTAAATACTTTGGCAGTTGTACGAGCCTTTGCTAAGGTCAGGAGATCTGAGTAGGATGAGCTATGTAGAGCAATAAATCATTGCATACAAATGGAGACAACCTGGAGTCTCTTTAACCTATAAGCAGAGGCAAAGGAGTTGAACTTACTTTAACTGGCCTATAAGTTTAGCGTGCTGTTCCTTCTCAACTAGTTCTTCCATAGTAGGTGGGGCATTTTTTCTAAAATATTTTTGATATTTGATAAGTTCGCCATACATGTTATCATTATGTAGACGTTATGTTACCAATGAGGTTGATAATGAAGTCACACCACATATTAACAGGGAAGCGTTTGCTTCTGCTGCTCATGGTCTAGGGTTCAAGACACAGATTGTGTGCGGAATTTATCAAAAATTTTCTCTGTGTACTCAGCAAAGAATAACCTGGATGGGTACCCGACTCTCTTCAGAACTGGAGGAGGTGAAGGTGGCAAGGAAGAGGAGTGGTACCCCACCTCAGTTACGTCATTGCAGGCTCTCTAACAGCCATTTCCCAACACGACCATTGGTTAAGGGACAACCATTACCCTGTTTTACTACGTTTGAGATTTTGACCGATACTTACTGAAGCTTTCCTGGCCTGACATATTTTTCATGGAACTTTTTAAAAATAGCAGATGGGACTAGCTTTATCAATCATGCAAACTTTCAAAGCATGCGCACAGACTGATTGTATTCAACAACAACTCACAGTGTGTTTTTCTTTTTCAGTTCTACGAGTCGTTTTTTGACAGCGGCCTGAGTCTCGGCTATGTTTTTAGGTGGTTCCTCATACTGTAAGCGAAAAGCATATGAATCAGCTTTTTTCATCACAATATGGGTTGGAAAGTCCTAGAAAAAGAGCTTATTGTGGGTTTTTTTCTTCCTGGGCACTTAGCCAGCATATTTAACTGACCTCCTAAGCCTGAGGCTTGTGGGAGCAATAGAAGCTAAGACATGTGAGGATCTCATACTTGCAACATGCCTGGGCTTCCACTCAGGGTTTCATGGTTGCAAGCCCAGCACTTTTAACAACTGAGCTTTCCCTAGTTAGATCCATATGTGGAGTTGCTTGACCAAGGTAGCAGCCATGACTTAGTGGTTTGAATACGCAAGTTGCATACACGCAACGAGTCGTTTCGAATCCCAGAGAAGTCAATGGCAGGCAGGGCATCCAACCTTAATTCGCTCCTACTTGCTGACAAAGTCTCCCTGTTAATTATGGAGTAAACTCAATGACCCCGTAAGTTTGGCTTATATTTCTCTGCATGATTAGTTGCCAATACTGCGGGCAGCGAGTGATGTTTGCTAAAACCCCAGGGGTAAAAGATAGCCAAGTCACTGTCAAATCCAAACAAGATGAGGGCGTCTGAGAATTGTGGCTTCATCTGTCCTATACCAGTACTGGATATTTATCTAATAAACTTTGTAGTTGTTACTTACTGAAAGATATCTGCTCTGCTGAACTGGGTTCATCTTTTTTAGCTGCTGAGGCGTTAATTTCTTCCAGTTCTGAGGAATGAATTTACCTCCTGCGTCTTTCTCGGCCTGTTGTTAGAAACCGGAAATTATGACAACAAGGTACAACAAGATGCAGAGAAAATTGTGGGTTCTAGAACTTAAAGAGACCCTGTATTTTCCATATATACCTTGGTGGTTGCCGGAGGGGGGGGGGCTGAGGACAGCAAAAGCTGTATTGCCTCATCTTTCTCATGTCCTTTGAATAGGCTTGTGACAGCCTGACAGTGCCTATATCATCTCCTCCTCTAACTAACCTAACTAAAAATGAGTGACTGTGATGGTGAATATGCCCAAATTTGGTATGCCACTGCATCACCAAGTTCTATATGCGAAATAAGATAGGGTTGTGAGAAGTCATTCTTAGTTATAGATATACTGCTAAGGGCCTAAACTCACCAAAATAATGATATGAAGAGATCCTTGGGGCGTGACTACGGCATACTACACAAGGAAGAATGAGAATGTAAGAACTGATTTACTAAAGAATTTGATACCGGTCCGGTGACAGGTCCTCAAACCCTTGCCAGGGTCCAAGATCGAATTCAGTTTAACTCTATGTTTACCAGGCTTTGAACAAGGAGATCCTAGAGAACGCTTTTGCGATTAGTCTGTGATTTTATACTGAGCATTACTCACCATCTTCAACGTCTGTGCTGTGCGTAAACTCCTATCTATCTATTCTATAGGTCTGTTGTCTATTTTGCTGGTCTAGCTGACCGGAAGTATCGCAAATAGTTTAGTTGCTATGCGACTAAAAACGATTCACCAATCATGAACGACAAAGTCTTTCTGACCAACCATATTGAAGAAGAGTGTAGCCAATAGAACACCTGGATTCGCTCAAACGCCTTGCATAATGTCGCGTAATCTATTGTAGTTTGTATGCATTGTAACTGCTAGTGCCTAGGCTTCCAGTTGCCTGGTTCTTGGTAAGTAGACGAGCCTACTAGTACTGCTACTAGTTACCGATCACGATTGACGATTGTAGGGCCTCAACAGGGTCGGGCAAGCTGTTATCGCCGGCTGTGTGATAATTATCACCCCTAAAGTTAGACTTAGAGGCTGACTCTTGCGATACCAGCGACTGCGAGTATCACCAAAGATTAGAAAGTAGAACTAGAACGTAGAAGCAGAATCTTTGGTTATTATTTACTTAGTTATTGGTATCACCCATGATTATGAATATGATTATGATTATCCACAGACCACAGGTGACAGGGTCAGGCCATCTCATCACTCATCAGATGTTGACTTTGATTGAAGCTAAGCATAGAATAAGCCTAAACTAGACTGAGTCAGTCACTGACTGAGTCAGTAATACCGATTCCCCGCCAAGTCCCATGTGTGATGTGTTCAATGCCTAGGCTATTAGATGGGTCATGGAGTGTGGATGGCCACTCTACTTTCCATGGGAATCAATCATTTTGACTAGATATACTTTCAATGTCGAATTCCAGTGTGACTGTTCGAAAACAAACTATTCCTGTCACTGCCAAAGAACTCGGAATGTGTAGAGCAGTATCAACCAGATGTTTCTGCATGATTTATACCATACAGCATGGCCCAAATCGGAATCATAAATGCCTTACTGAAATGGGCCAACATGGACTTTTCTTGGGTATGAAAGTTGGAAGCGTTTATACTGTTCGTTCGTTTCATCAGTCCTCAATCACGTCACTCCAACTCCGTGTAGTTTCAAAAAAGTCCCAGCCAGTTTGTCGGGTCGTCGTTTTTATCATCTGTGGCCGCAGGCATGGTGTTTACACCATCGGGTGTGGCAAAGAAGGGTCAGTCGGTGAGAACATGCATTGCCGTCCGAGGGGACTGGCCGCAATCAGGGGAATAGGGACTTGGCTGTGCAGTTTGTTGCCAAAATCTACTCTACAGAAACACTTGCATGCAGCATGTTGAAAGTAGTCTAAACCTGTCGGTATTTTAGGTAAAGAAGTCATATGAACTTTTTACCTTTCATAGAGTTATCCTCCTTTTAGGATATCTCTATGCCTTCAATAGAAGCCATGAACAGTGAACCTTTCCATATGAGTTACCCGTCTGCTTATTACTATATTATGTAATATATATTATATATATATATATATTATACTATAAAATAGTCTAGACACTATAGGTTATGTAATCACATCCAGATCTTCTGATCTCCGCAGCACTAATCTACGTGTAGAGTTTAGCGGTTATAGTCCCCTAGTCATACTACTTGCATGGTACTACAACAATGTATCAAATTGCACTTATTCCACGTATTCTACTACTTCTGGGTACATTCAGGGTGCTACATGGTATCATGGCCCAGACACATTATAATGATGTGCCCAAAGGTGGAGGGTCGAGGGAGCCCCAAAGCCCATTTGATAGCTTCTCCTTGCTCAAAATGCCCCGCTTGTCTATAGTAATCACACCACCTCTACACTCGCTCACATGCCTGAGACTCTGTACTGTTTTCGACCCTGACTAAGTCGTACTGCTACCATTTATACTGCTGGTTGGTGTCATCCTTCTAGAAGCTTGTTGGGTATGGGTATAGAGTTATTCACAGAGGACAACTCTACGCCTAGAGGTATAGCCATGAAGCCTAAATCGCCGTGGGCATCCATGTATGCATAGAGGTGTCCTGGGGGAAGATAACTCTATGCAGGGGTGTCATTTGTAAGGTTGACACCTAACCAGCAACCTCTGTTGCAATTTTGATTGATGTTGGCTATTGAGTATCAGTCTGGCAAATCTCAGGCTTTCCCTAATGTTTGCTTCTCTGTATGAGGGTCCCCAGTGTAGGACAATTGAAGTCCGCATCATGAGTGACACAGTTGGTTTTATGCATAGAAGTTTATGACTCATCTGACCCTTATAAACTATTCCTGATAAAGGCATCTAACGTTATTCCTTATTAGGTAAAAGCATGAAAGTGACTAAGCATAACTGTTTGCAACCAGCAACCACTTTATTGCAATTTTGATTAATGTAGGCTATTCAATATCTTGCTGGCAAATCTCGGTCCAGGTGTTGCTTAATGTCTGCTTGCCTGCTGCATAGCATCATAATCTGAATTTGACATGGTTGTATGACTGTCTGAGCCATATGAACTGACCATGTGATACAGGCGTGTAGAGTGATTCTTTATTCGGTAAAAGCATGAGAGTGACTAAGCATTGTATTTGCTCATGCTGGCTATTAATGACTATTATGATGTAATCCTTCTGCGGAGCCAATCAAAGTCCAACTGTGCATGAGCTACGGATCTAATGATAACTCTGTGGTAAATAGCCTTCCACGTCATTTCTGCCATCCAGACATACTTCACCAGGTATAAAGTTTGCCATCACGGTGGGGCCACAGTGACATGAGCACCAGCTCTGCTATATAGTTTTATAGTAGTAGTACTAGTAGATATTCATGTACTTGATTAAGTGCTTGTATACTCTTTACAGAAATCAATAGCTGGTATGATATTGGGAGGGTTCGAGGTGCCCCTATGGGCCGTTCTATCTGTCGGAGCAGGTACGCTGCTATATATGTAAGTATACTCTACTTCTCTATTAGAATGGGGATAGTGGAATAGCTCAATAGGTGCATTTGCGTGCTCACAACCAAATTTTTTCAAAAATTTCGGTTGCGAGGGCGCAAACAGTCGCGGCGAGGAAACGCAGTCGAGTTTAGGATGGACTTTGATCGGATCAGAGTTGTCTTCTCCCAACTTTAACTCGTCCCCATTCGCGATTCGTTATCCCAACATAGTAACCAAGCTTCTTTGTGGTAACCTTGACATTTGCCTAACGTCTACTTTGGGTCCCGGAATTTTGTTCGCGTGCTTTCAGTCGCAGATCGTGACCGAAGGTGAAAGATCCTTTTTTGGATCACGCTTTTCGGTCGTGCTCTTGAGCAGTTCAGCAGAATTTGCGACCGAAATGGATTTCGGTCGCGAAAAAGCCGAGCACGCGAATGCACCCAATAGGTACACTATAAAGTCTTCGATGCAGGATGCCGTGGTCGTAATAGTATACACTGTTTGCTGTCTGCCTGTATGGGTTTATGTGTGGGTGAGTGTTTGTATAGGATTAGGATAAAGGGCTCGTCTGTCACATTTCTCTGATAAGCGAAATTCTAGAGCATTAAGTGATTACCTCATCACGTTTTCTGATAGACACTACCTGATCGAAAGCATACAGGACTGGTAGCAATAGATGAAGAGTAATTTTACCTTTGGGGCATCAGGTTATGAACACCTTTATGACACCTCCATTGAGAGAAAGTATTCCCAAAAAGCGGACTAGCTCAATACTAAAGCGCGGGCGGCACGGCACTATTTGGCTGACAGTGACAAGTTATATCTTGTATCCTGAGCTGGCCAGATCAGACTGTACCATCGAGGCAGGCAGTACCAATTACCCAGAATCCATTAGTGACATGCCTATAAATAGCCAGGGAGCAAAGCAAATCAGGTGGGTGATTGTAACCTTAAATAGAGAGGATAACTCTTATGTCGGTTTCATTTTTGCAGGTGGGGAAGACGAGGCCTGGATGTCTTTGATAAGATGGGAGTCCCTGGTCCAAAGCCATGGGCATTCATTGGTAACTTCATGGACATGAATGGAGTGGTAAGTCAGCGTGACCACGGAGGGCTGGTTGAGTACTAATAACTACATGTATTTAGTTAGTTTGGTTGGTTGGTTAGTAGTTAGTTACCTAGTCAGTCAGTTAAATAGTTAGTTGTGTAGTTAGTTGGCACATTAGTCTGTTTGAGTAATTCAGTTCATCCTTTAAATTGAATTGCTCCTTTAATTGAGTCAGGAGTTGTCAATGCGACCGATGTTACTGTCCTGTGACTTGATATGTTAGTCAGGGATCTCTGTAGTACAATTCAATCAATTCAACACGCTTTTCAATATCTTGAAGGTTAGGTGACGAGACAAATTTTTTTGGCTGATCAGAATCAGCATGTCTGCAAACCTACCTGAGTCAAAGTACAGTGCAATGGGCACAGCAGAAGTGCCCTTAAATTCGTGCTAAAGATGGCAAAATTGGCACCGCCTGAAAAACGTTTAAAAAAAGGCCTAAAAGACTTTGGTTTATTTTTGTGACACTGACTCACTCACTCACTCAGTCATGGCTTGATTTGCATGGTTTCAAAGAGGTTTGATCGCGAGGTTGGAGCGATAGCGCAGCTATGGAAGCCGAGCTGTGCCATCACTTCAATCTCCTGCCGAACTGCGCCAATCATAACGTGATTGGCGCCACTCGTCTACCACTGTAGCCGATCTGCGCCAATCAGAGTTTGTCACTAGCCGAGCTGTGCCAATCAAATTTCGTAACTAGCCGAGCTCCACCAATCAAATTTTCTGTTTTGCCAACGATGTTTAATGCCGAGAGAAGGCAACTCTTACATATTGTTAGACTGATTAGTCAGTCGTTACGTTGGACTGTTGGAAGCGCGGAATTTAGCGATTCGGTTTCATTTACATATGCAGACATCAATTTATTCTGAATAGGAACGCTTAAAAATATGAAGAGACTGTAGTACTTAACCATATTGTCATTTATCGTTTTTCAATACACAGAATAGCTACATATACTCGTTATACGTTCCAAAATGATATCCATTTTTTGAGCAGTTATTATTCATACCGAATAGTGGATAGTCTGGAAATCAGGCTATATACCTTAAGAGTTGCCTTCTCTCCGAATTACATTGTAAAAAAGGAAATTTGATCGGTGGAGCTCAGCAAAGAGCTTAAAATTGTGGCACAGCTCGGCTTCCATAGTACCCATTTATATGGCATATAATGTCCCTGAGCTTGACTACTAGTCAATGGCCAGACACTCAAAGTTGGTCATTTTCTACCTGGCTTTAGAGAGTGTTCCAATATTTGGGACACCTCATCACCACTGACACATTCCTAAGGTTGTACACAAGCGTTGAGAATGGGTCTAGAGTGGCAGCATTTGCTCCAGGTCTGGCAAAGCAATCATAATGAGAGCCATATTTGGGCGATATTGGCCAGGAGTCCCAGGGATAGCACTTGGCCTGCTACAACTATCGCGCTAAAGGATAGAGTTGACGCCATGGCTTCAACTTTAACGGAAAAATAGAAGTCATACATCTGTCAATAAAATACATCTTTAGAGTCAGTTTAGATGTATGCTATGACTGTTTTATGAGTTTGCTAAACTCACTCTGTCATTCTGGAGTGTTGAAGACTCAATTATCTTTTTGCAGCCTATTATGGAGCTTGACCAGAACTATTTTAAGAAGTATGGGAAGCTTGTTGGGTAAGATCCGAGCTAGCACATTGACACATAATATTGGACATGAAGATGCAACAAACACCCCATTGACAAGAATATATAAACCTGTGGTACAAGTACAGTTTCATTAGAGAATGACATCATCAGAAACAAACAGTTTTATTGGACTCACTGTAAATTTTGTTGCAAAGGTAGACAACTCTGGAAATGGAATGCATGTTTTAAAGGGGTTATGACATGGGCAAAAGTGACTTCACTTGTCTGTAGATTCTGAAGCCTACCATGAACAAATGGGCCCAATATCCAGCTCAAATGGAAGCTTAGATATAGCCCTATCCAATGCGCATACCTAGAGCCCTATGCGACGCACATTTCGGCTCGTCGACGCACCAGAATTGGCCTGGAGATAGGAAATTAACACAGAGCTGTTGGTGTTTGCATTGATTTCTCAGCTTACGCGCTGATGTTTGGAAAATCCTCTTGCAGGTGCACACTGGACTTTGTAGTTACACAAATCTATATACAGAAAATGCTCAACAAAAATTTAGAAATAGGGTTTTAGAGTGCAGTTTTTCACCTCTGTCAGCCAGCGTTAGTGCCATTATAGTGAAATGAGGCCCGAAAGCAACGGCCTTTATTTAGGGCTAGGGAAAACCGGCAAAGCACTTCTTATAGCTTAAGTTTTCTCCAAGCTTACGTTCAATTTCAAGTTCTACTTGATGTTATAAGAGGGTGAAGATCATTAGGTTACTAAGTTTTAGTAACTAGATCCCATTTTATTTCTATTTGAGTCATTTGGGCCATGGTTATTCGAGTGACCGATATTCGTTTTGTGGGAAAAGATGACTCGCTATCGCTGCCATGAATGCAGAGTTGCCTGCCTTTAAGAATGGGGAACACAATTCCGAAAATGGGTTTACCATCGACCGTGTCATTACCCCTTTAAAGATCCGAGCTGGGTGGATTTTGATACGGGGCTGTCCCCTCTAGCTGGTAAATGTACAGCAATTCCAGTAAAACATTGCCAAAGTGTGAGCTTCGCCATGTAGCTCAGGGAAATCAGAAATGCAAACAAAATTCGGTAAACAGAAACGAGTCCAGGTCAATAATCCAGGGTAACACGCAGAAATAAGTTGTCAATACTATGCGCGGAGTAAAGTTCTAATATTTTGTAATATTTTTAGAGACTTAGATCTGACCTCAACCTACAAAGGTAATGAACTACCCGTATGTAAATCCCTGATGGATTTTTGTAGAACTTTTGATGGTAAAACAGCTAATCTACTCATCGCAGATGTGGATTTCATACGAGATGCGTTCATCAAGCAGTTTGATAAAACTATCGATCGGCGCCCATTTTTATTGGGGGGAGATATGGATCACGGGCTGTTTTCTGTTACCGGAGATCATTGGAGACACTCCCGTCAGTCACTGTCTCCGGCGTTCACATCTGGTAAACTCAAAAAGGTACGCAAGATACAGTGGTTATTGGAAAAGTTGCTAAAATTTGTCATTTTTTTCTGTTCCCTTCAAGGACAAGGTCTACCCAACATCTAAGGAAATGGGTTCAATTATCAGTCTGTTTACATGTGGGAGCCGCCTTCTGCTGCGAGGGCCTCTAAACTATTTTACTCCCGGGATTAGCCGATCTATGTGCTAAGAAATTATGATCTGGTCCCTGCTTCACTTCGATGGTTCAAAGGGATCATCGGTAGATATCAGTCAAACTGGAAAAAGTTAAACACAACCAAGCCACGTGACAAAATATTAATGTGATTTCGATCAGTCACAATTAGAAATTTCAGTAGCAACTACGTGAACATATGGTCACGGCCAGTAAACCCAAGAAGTTTCAATCACCTTGAGGTTATCCTCTCTCAATCTAACTCGTTTAGAACCGAATGATCGTTAGATTTGTGATTCTAATGCAATAACCCAATCTGACTGCGGCCATGAGATTGGTAACCTTGACATTGTCTAAACTGGCACACCAGTGCCCACTTTCAGTCACGAAACTTTGTTCTCGTGATTTCAGTCACAGGTAAGCTAAAAATGCGACCGAAAACGGGTTCAGTCCCACAGAACGGATCACGTGAATACAAGGTCTAATAATAATGTACATGTAGTGGTTGGTCATAGCAATGAATTTTCTTTCCTCTTTTCAGACAATTCCTCATATCGAAGACTGTGTCAAGATTTTCCTTAGCAAGGCACAGCTGACTGGAAAAGAAATCAGACCGTGAGTGGCGCCGGTCTCAATCCCGCGTGTTATGCTAGTTTCCCTGTACCAAGTCAGGGACACGCGTTGATATGAATATATGTGGCTCAGAAAGCCACCAGCAGCCGGTGCTGTGTATCAAGAACCACCCCTTCCTTCTCATGAGGAGTAGTTGAGCTTTGGTGGGTGATGTGTTGACAAATGGGTTACGTCAACTGGCCACCAAGTAGGAACCTGAAGAGGACACTGAGAAACCTTAATTTGCGTTTGGATTGCCGGAGCCACTGAAATACTAAAAACTGGAAAGTTAAATACGATGCTGCGTGTTTTTTGCTGTTTGTGGTCAAACCAATGGGTTCTCATAGTTCACAGTTGATTCAATCTGTTTGCCAATGATTCCGCATTGTGGTTCTTTTAGTATCGACCGCGTAGACCACTACCATTTGCCAAACTCAGTGGTTCTAACCTGAAGATAGGCACTTGCCGTGTAAAATTTTCGGTCTAGCAGTCGAATGGCGGAGATAGAGCCCCTGGGGGGGGGTTTCAAGGCTACGGACAAAGAAACCCATGGCTTGTTGAAGCCATGAAAGAATTGAGTGGGCAATAGGCATTAGACATGAATTTCTGTGACTGGCAGTTAGAGGCCTGGCTATTAGGGGCTCTACAGTAGTTTGTTGATGGAAAAGTTTCCACAGTAAGTGCCTATCTCCGGGTTGGTACCACTGAGTTTGGCATTTGGTAGTGGTCTACACGGTCGGTCCGATACTAAAAGAACCACAATGCGGAAACATTGACAAACAGATTGAAGCAACTTTGAACTGTGAGAGCCCATTGGTTTGACCACAAACAGCAAAACACACGGGGCCGTTTTTAACTTTCCCGACTATAGTCACTGTCTACTGGTGTTGCTCCCGAATCCATTTCTGCTTGATTCACGAAGGACACTTAGTTTTACTGATTATTGAGGACTAAACCGCTATCATATCATATCCTATGATATCGTATCGTGTCGCATGATATGATATGATACGATAGCGTGTCCCATCATATTGTATTGTGTTGTATCATATATCGCATTATATTATATCATAGCATATCCTATCATATTGTATCGTATCATACCATGTCATATCATCCGCACATCAGGCAATGCCTTTTTTATTTAGAGATGTTTATGCACTGACCATGGATGTGATCGCTACCACAGCCTTTGGCATAACGATAGATGCTCAAACCAATCCCGACAGTCCATACATCAAACATGCTCTCGCGCTGATCGGAGAGTATGAGAATGTTAACGAGAACATATTCCTCAAGGCATGGGCTACAGTCATCATGTTCATTATGTGTGAGTATGGTTGATAATCGTCAATGGGCGAATTATTGAGATGGTTGGTGTTGGTTGGTTGGTGGGGGGGGGTGTGTTTGCGAGTTTGTGGA
>Ga0224501_10002643_pt1 | contig 14098 bp, 7 predicted proteins | sample SF_Oct11_sed_USG_4_FD_169105 | JGI IMG/M metagenome (GOLD analysis project Ga0224501, IMG submission 169105) | Sediment microbial communities from San Francisco Bay, California, United States - SF_Oct11_sed_USGS_8_1 | ecosystem: Environmental > Aquatic > Marine > Sediment | place: USA...
CTGAATAACTTACTTCGGTCAAGCAACCTCGGTAAGTTCTTCCAATACACACAAGCTCCTGCCAAGTCTTCGACTCTGATTTTATTACATGTAACTGTAATCATTCGGGACTTTTTCTCATAACCCCTTCCCCATTATGGGGTCCAGAATAGCTCAGTTGATGAAAGAAACCAGATTTGTAACCCACAGAACTCAGCTTCGAGTCTCATTACCGGTGGGGTGCTTTTCTGGTATGGACCTTTAGCAAGCCGATCACTCCGAAATGTAAGGTACTTGTTTCACCAATGAGAAGATGTATTATGGTAAAGCTGCCTGGTTAGATGCTCTTTTTCTGACCAGTTAAGACTTAGAATGAATCAGAGCACCGTGACCAGTTCTGTATGAATGCTCATAGAGAGGTATCGTCGCTTTTGACCTAGGAACTATGGGAGGAGGTCACACTCACAGAGGGTGCTGTAAAACCCAGTCATGACTGGGATTTGAACCCAGATTGTGAGCTCAACCCTCTAACTAGAGATATCACGCGCCTTTTCTAAAAATTTTACTCGAGCACTTGACCATCCTATTTAACGAACCTCCTAAGCCTAGGGCTTGTGGGTGCAGTTGGAACTAGGATATTAATATGAGAAGCTCATACTCAAAACGGGGGCCCGGCGTGCCTGGAATCAACTCCAAGTTCTCACGGCTGCGAGCCTAGCATTTTTAACTACTGAGCTTTCCTAATATCCCATTTGGGACTACACACGTGATAAATTTAGTTCTATTAGTTGTACTTGTATTTGCATCTATGCGGTAACCGAAGTCTCTTTTTTTCTCAGGATGAGATGTGTTTTGGGTTTTATTGGTACTACCCAGCTGAGGCGGACTTCAATGAATGCTGGTCCCATGAGGATTCCGACTCATGTAAGTACAATCGCGATCAATTGATCAATCAATCAATTAACCAATCAATCAATTAATTTAAAGATCAATTTATTGATCTAATGATAAATCAACCGACCTATCAACCAACCGATCAGTGAACAAATCAATCAACTAATAAATTAGTCAGTCAATTAACTTTTTGGTCAAAAAGTAAATTAAATGAACCTCTCCCCCCCCATCCAATCACTCATTGATTTATGCATTCATAATGTGTCATGATGATCAGTGGTTATAGCTCAGTGTAAGAATGAATATGTATATCTCACTGTCTGTCCTCCCGGTGGCCCGGGTCATGATAGCTCAGTGGGATATCTCACTGTCTGTCCTCCCGGTGGCCCGGGTCATGATAGCTCAGTGGGATATCTCACTGTCTGTCCTCCCGGTGGCCCGGGTCATGATAGCTCAGTGGGATAGCTCACTGTCTTTCCTCCTCGTGGCCTGGGTTCAATTCCCAGCCGTGGCGGAGTCTTTCAAGGGACTTCTCCCTGGCTGGGCACACTCTACCAACCCGTCCGTGCATGGCAGAAAATGGCTCAATCTCCCCTCAATGGCACCATACAACATGTGGACATCGAGGAGGAAGGCCGAACTGAAACCAGGGGTAGACAATACCTGATAAAAAAGTGTCGTGTTTCAACCAAAGGTTCAATCAGTCATTTGATCAACACCCAATAAACCATACCATGCAGTGATTGTTCACCTTATAGGTGACTATTATGACTGGTTGGAAGAGGATGAGGAGGAAGAGGATGATGAGGATGATGGGATAAATAGTGCCTCCTCACTCACTAGCTATATCACAGTGATCACAGCTGTTGCATTCCTCACCTGGTAGAGATGAATAACCAGGATGTAAAGTCACCATCCCCTGGCTGGAACAGCCTGATATAGTCTTAATAGTATATCCGTTCATGCGTGCCTATCTCTACATACTTTCTGAGTTCATGAAAGAGGGCAGCGCATTAACATAGAGGTGCACTCAGAACTGCTATAAAAACACATAGTGTGCTTTCTGCCCAAAATTCATAATTTTCTGACAATCAAATAGAGTTACATTATATTTTAAGATAAATACACCATCATATAATTCAATCTTTTTCTCTCTTGTAATCTGCCACCTCTAGTACAGGTGGCGATCTTACAAGGCGCAAAATTCTATCATCAGACGTCGTCTAATTCTGTCTTCCCGGTTGACATAAATAAAAGGGTGGGTAATCGCCAATCTAGAAGTCAAACAAGCTGATGGGCTTCTGATCTTACAAACCGGCGTAAACTACATAGGAATTGCTACAATAATATCACGAGTTGTCTTATTTTTATGTGAAAGGGTGAACAACTCAAAATTAGTGTGCATCCAAATAACGGAGTTGTCTATCTTTGCTACAAAATTCACAACAAGTCCAATGAAACTGTTCTGTTTGATGACATCAAAACTCACTGAGACTATCTGCAGGGTCAGCCTTGTACCTTGCGAAATTATTGTTGATTCATTCACCTCACTGGTATTTCCAGTCACTGGTTACACGAAAAATCTGATTTGCACTGTTGCCTCCACTCAACAACAGCATCAATCTGAACACTGTCTTGTGCAACACGATGCACATTTTTATCTCAGAGCCGCCCAGTGACTTGAACTTTCGGCATGCAGTGGAGGCAAGTAGACTACTGCTTCCCTCGGATCTCTCAGGTGCCACAGTTAGTGGAAATGTTGAACACTTTTTTCAGCCATTGTCTGTCCAACATTGGATGTAGACCTTCCTCTTTGATGTCCACAGATTATGTGGTGCCATTGAGGGGAGATTGAACCATCTTCTGCCACACTGACTCAACGCGGGTTGGTAGAGTGTGATCAACCAGGGAAAAATCCCTTGAGATACTCTGCAGCTGCCGAAAATTCAACCTGGGCCACGGAGAAGACAGTCAGTACAGGGAGTTCATTTCCTAGAGATTTGTCGGCTCCTGCTTTTAATTGCATATGATCTTAATCTTCTCATAATGTTTTTGACAATACCACTGTAATTTTATGTCTCTATGACAGAACAGCTATCAGGAGTGGTTCAGAAATGGGTTACTGGGCTGATTTGACTTAACATTTCTCATGGTGAGCAATTAGGAGACTTTGTTTGCATCAGTGTGCGGCGTGAAAAAGGTAATATTCTTTATTTCACATCGCGATCCTGAAAACCAAAAAGGGGCTGCGAAAGACAGTTTTTGCCCAAACTGGGATTCCCCCAAAACCCGCAGCCAGTAAGCTATCCACTAACCCATCACTTCACCTTATTATGCTTTGACTGGTGAAGTGGCCCGGTGGTTCCCATGGCTGTAATGACACGTGAATTACTGTAGGCTGCGTCATACTAACAGGTAAGAGCCACATTATCACATGTTACTGATAACAAAAGTATGTCCAAATCACAAGCCGCACTATAGAACTGGGAGACCCATGCGAAGCACAGGGTGCATTTTTTACTGGTATGGAGCTTGTCGGCTTTATAAATTTATACAGATGTAAATTACTGGACCAACAGAGGACATTGAACTTATCCTAGTACCAGGTGGTGGATGGACCAAACAAATATATGACCGAATGGTATCTCAGGGGCTGTTAGTGATATTACTGTCATGGACCTGCTCTGTGAGTGGGCTTCTCCTATTATTCCTGGTTCCTTGTTCCTCCTTCAAACAAAGGTCTGTCATAAAAGATGGGTTTCAAATCCGAAATTGCGAACAAATTTTTAGATCTATGCTGGAATCAATGCGCACTTTACACAATTTCTGAGGCGTATGCAAGAAAGGATGAGTTTGTTGCAGCCTTGGGTATGGAAGAACTATATGCATGTACTGGATAGCTCAGTGAGAGAGCTCAAGGGGTGCGACTGCGAGAACCTAGCTTCAAATGCTTGTGTTGGCGCGCTCTGGTTGTGAGTATGCACTCCTTCCATTTCCTAGCTCAATGTAAAAGCAAGACTGTCTATGAGGCGGCCCAGTGATACCGGCCCACTCATGGTGGTCCTAGCTAAGCCGTAACTGGTCACAAAGCAAGTATCTAACTCGGCACCTTTGCCATAACAATGAAGAAGTCCTACAAGCAAAAGGCGTCGGATATGGAAGGATTATATGCACATGTATAATCGGTATGCATGCATATTAGGCTTTAGGCTCTTAGATGGCTGACGGTGGCTCCAGATTTTGCTCCTCCCGTCTGAGCGGTGGTGGTGAGCAGTTAAATCAATCGAAAAATGTCTCGTATCTTCTCCGCTAATCACTGATTAGTCCGTGTGTCCTAATCGCCCATCTAATGCCATGAAACTTCCGCTGTATTAGAATAGCAAACGCGTGATCTTTTTCCTGGACATGGGTGGAACCTTGAGCTGATCGGATTTGGGGAAGCAAATTATGCAAATTTACCCGCATTATATAACCAAAAACCCACACATTTTGATTTAATGGTGCAATTTACAAGAGAGTGAATAAAGTTGAAATAACTTATTTTGGTGAAAATACCTCTGTAAGTGATCACAACGCATTTAAAATTGTAGCACTTGGCCACCTAGTCCTGAGACTTGTTGGGGCAGTAGGAGCTATAGGAACTATTTGAAGACCCATTCGCACAAGAGGGGGGCTCAGTATGACTAGGACCCAGGATCTGCTGATCTTGAGCTTAATGCTCCAGTCGTTGAGCTATCCCGCCATCCCACCCCTAAGGTTTGACCAAGTAACACTTCGACTCTCGATGTGAGTATATGGATAAAAAATCAGCCCGTGATTATTTTAAAAAAGTTTACTTCTGCTGCGAGCCTCTGTGTGGCCCAATATGGTGCTAAAAACCTAAATTGAACTCCATTTAATCACTCAAACTAAATAAATTCAAAACCTTTTGACCATAAGAATATGGGCGCATTGAAATAATTAATTGATCTAAGCGATAATTGCGAAGATTTTTTTCTGGGACCAGGAGGAATGCTACCCATCGTATTACTCAGACCTTGGTCATTATTTTATGTAGACAACAAGATAAGCCGTACACCTTATTCTTATGTGTAATTCCAGTAGTCCCAACTACACCAGACCACCGGATTAAACTATGCTGATTATGTGAATGATGCAAACGAAAATATACTCGTTTTCACCTCTGACCATTGACACAGGTGTAAAATCCTTGCGCATTGCACAATATGACTGAGCCATTCCAGGCATGTCTACCAAACCACTCCAGTGGAATCTGCCGTAGTAATTTACACGTGTCCAAGGGCCATTCTTCCCTTGATAAGTTTCATGTGGGTGTTGAAGAACACCAGATAATAAAATAGACAGCTAATGAATACTCGTTTCATATGGGTTGCTTTCGACAAACAAATCAACTGAAAAACAAAACTGTCGCCAATGACAGGAATTAAGTTAATCCTACGCGTCCTATATGAGGATTATCACACTAGGTGAGCACCGCGCGCGCGCGTCATGGGAACAAACGGTCTGATAGAATAGGGTGTCCACTGTATATAGGGCTAGGTTTAGGCATGGTTTTCAAGTCATAAAGACATTGACTGTAAAAGATTAGACTGTTGGTTGCCATCTGCTTGACTATTTGCTGGCCTTCTCCACAGATACCATGTGAAGAGGTTAGAGTACCCATCAAATAAGGTAAGCCATTCATCACCTTTCCTGCTTCATTTAGCTCGGTACACGATGGTTAGCCAGTCATCTAGTAACGCTGACATGGACACGGACGGACAACAGGACTCATGACAAGCCTATAAATGGAGTGCAACTCATCTAAAGCAACAAACCCGCTCTTAAAAACCCAATCTGATACTGATATATTCAAGGTATTCATCTAGTGTTTGTCTCTCATGGTTTCTCCATCGTGATATTTGCATACTAAACACTTGTGAAAGTGGTTATCACTGAATTAGCCTTGAGTTGGTCAATTTTCACCACACAGTCAGCTGTCACTGCGGTGTACAGTCAGTCGGTTTGGAGACTTGAGATTGTGTAGGTTTGGTAAGACTAGCTAGGAATTCTCATCATACTGATCATGGCAACAGCGATGGTGCCGAATTACACGGGCACTTCTAGTCCGTCTGTGTTTGAGGACTCACCTTCGTACCATCGTTTTGGATATCAGAGACAAGCTTCAACCACTCCACCGATGTCCACGGTAAATGCGACACACTCTTTGTTCACTTTTCAAGACGCTGTCTGAAAAACTTACCGCGTAATGTGTACAGGACTACGTGATCATATCACCAGTTTATCACTTGAGAATATGCTCTTTGAGTCTTGCCCTGAACATCGAAAACTGTCGGTCGTGATGGAACAGCAGTACATTTGTACACACTGTAGTAGCTATGGTTTGGTAGATAAAATGAGCAATTTTACTCGTATATAGTGAGTTGTGGTGGTCGCAAGACCGATGTAGGCCCTATTGCCTTAAAGGCTGACTGCTGGGCAATCTTTTTTGCTGATCAGAATTGGCATGTCTCCAAACCTACTCTACACAGGCAATGGGTCATACTGAAAAGGCAAATTGGCGGAAAATTACAGTTTTTATCTGAGGATTCTTTAATGAATTGTTGTTCCATTGAATTTTTCCCACATGAACTCCAGCTATGTCTCCATGTCTAACAGAGAGCAACCTCCATGACCTCATACAAGGAATAACAGTGTGGAGTACATGTATAAACAGGTAAAAGGTGGTGTAACTAACTGTACATTTATTACCAAACATATAGCAACGACAATCACGATGACAATTGTTACCTTTCCTAGAGGATTCCTCGCTATTTTGACATTAAGCCTAAACATGGTCTCTTTGACCAGCGAGTTTGTCGTCGCTTTTGCTGATTTTCTTCTAAAAATAGGTATTTAACTGCAACGATGGTCATTGTTGAGCCTACGAAAATAGGCCTATTGAGTTCTCTATAAAAGCTGAGTTATCACGATGACATAAGGGTGTGGCTAAGCGTATAAGATGATTGAATGGTCATGATCAAGCCAAAAGATAATTCCATACTCCCCCTCATGTAAGATCATATAAGCTGATATGTGAGCATATATTCTGCCACCCATTGACAACCACTTGAGATGAGATCTCTATTTAGAAACTAACTGAATACCAGAAAAAAATGTAAGTCACCACAATGAGCTTTCTTCTCCATTTGTATCCTGACCAGCGTCAGAAGTGAGCGGAAATTGGCCCACTGAGTCATTTCATTCAACGTTTCCCAGGGTGCATCATTTCTGCTTTCACCCACAGAAAAGGTACCTCTATGGGTGGTTCTTCTAACATCGGGACCGGAAACGGAGGGAGGTGTTCTGGAAGACAATGTTTTTCCCGAACTGGGAATCGAACCAGGGACCCCGATTCAAGGCCCAGTATGCTATCCACTACTCCACCGTGTCACCCTACAATTAATTCTGGTTCGATCTGAAAATTTCACTTTACATGGATAACTTTGATAAGACCATAGGTCTTTTTTACATAGGCCCACGAAAACTGTGAATAATAGGTGCATTCGTGTGCTCGTGACCGAAATTTTTGGAAAAATGTTGGTCGCGAGCACACGGTCGCGGTGAGGAAACGTTCAGGATGAACTTTGATCAGATCAGAGTTGTCCTCTGCCAACTTTAACTCATCGGATAGAGCCGAGCGATTGTTCACGATTTGTTGTCTCAACGTAGTAATCAAGCCTCTTTGCGGTAATCTTGACACTTGCCTAAACTACTACTTTCGGTCGCGGGATTCTGTCCGCGTGCTTTCGGTCGCGGAATTCTGTCCGCGTGATTTCGGTCGCGGATCGCGATTGAAAGTTTGGATTGCCCTTTTCGGTCGCGCAATTTTGCAGATTTCGCGACTGAACTCCATTTCAGTTGCGAAAAACCCGAGCACGCGAATGCACCTAATATGATCGAACAGTCTGCCTGGGTCAGAATGATATTTCAGACGTTCCTGATTTTGAAATCTGTATACTACTCCGAAACCTTGATGGCAACCAAGAAAAGAAAGTTAGTTCAATGAATTCTAACAACAACTAGTTATTTTGTAATCTCTGTAGCTACAGAGATAGCTATGACACATACTCACACGCACACTCTGTAGTAATCTACCTTTTTATAAAGGTGTGAAGATAGCGAATAATAATCGTGACATCTGTGTGAGTTTTTGCCATCTGCTATTTTCTGCACTAGGCATATCACAGATGTAGAGAATGGCGAGAAGGCGATCAGTCACGCGGGTAATTCTCTTCGTTTTTATCTTTTTCCACACATTCTTTCGCTGGTTTGTGGTCAATATTTTAGGAGAACTGGACTATTGATTTATTGAAGACTGAAGCAAGTGTAAAACTCAGCTTTTGATTGACTAGTCACTTTGTACTCTCTATATTATATGCGAGAAAGTTTTCTGCTATTGACATGGTTTACACTGTAACTTTAGATTCCTATGTAGGCCGGTTCTATTTTATTTATACAATAAGATCTTGTGGCGGAGAGGTGTCGTCGGCAAAGGAATGAACTTGTGTTGTTCATTGAATTGAGTAAGCATGCTTACGAATTGAGCCTCTTTAAAAAGATAGGTCGTATTTAATTTATAGGGGCAAAAGCGCATTTAACTGTTCATTATTTCTCTATCACCACCGGGGCATTCAGTTCTTTCTGGAGTGTTCTGAATTGACTTCTGCAACTGGTTTCATTGGCCAAACAAAAAGGACTGTTTGTCGTTTGCTAAGCATCTCTTTCCATCCCTTTTCAAATAAAATTTTATCTTTCCATAACCCTGCTTTCATCTACACGAGCTCGCCGAACTCTGCACATGACTAGTCTTAGAATAATAGTAATAGTGTTCTATAAAGACTGGTTATTGTTTGCTAAGCATCTCTTTCTGCTGTGTCAGTGACATGTCACTGGCAAGCTCTTCGAGTCCTTTTCAGTTAAAACCGAGTGTTTTCCTCACCCTATTGTCATCTATAGATGTGTTCCTGGACTGGTTTAAGTGTTCCTGGACTGCTCATATGGCCGGTTTTAGTATAGTAGCAATTGTGTTCCATATTCTATGGCGATGCCAGCTTAATTACTTCCATTAATCATGGTTAGTCATTTGTGCGACCATTGTTGGTCAACTTCAATGAATTTCATACGGCTTTGAACTAAACAACCTGAGAAAGCTCCCACCATATGCGTCATTTGTAGCTGTAACTGTTCGCCTCTTAATAAATCATTCATTCTAGCTTCTAGAAGCCCAGGATAACTCAGATATAGGATAGGAATTTTTTCTCGGGTACAGGCCAGGGAGATGCTGTGGCTGAGTGGTTAGAGCGTTTGTCACTGGTGCTGAAGTTCCAGGGCTCAAGGTACCTGGCTCCCTTCGGAGTTAGGGCACACCGAAACACGAAGGAGGTAAGGAAGAGAAGGGCACCCCACCTCAGTTAGATTGTTGCTTGTACAAGTTGGCCACTCACCCCCTCCCCCACATGGCCATTGGTTAAGGGACAACCTTTTTACAGGCCTTTATTAGGTCTCCCACTTCAATTTGCTTTTGTGACTTCGAATCATCTTTGTATAAATAATGGCAGTCGCAAGCAAAGGATAAGAATCAAAATCACTCCACGGCTGCTAAAGGTTCGCTTCTCTCTTCTCGTGAAGAGTAGCTGAGTAGTTCACAGGTGCCTGGGTGATGTGCATGAATGTCGCGTAGGTTTCCCGATCCCCAACCAGGATCCTAAGGAAGGCAAGAGAAACCCACCTCAGTACCATCACACCATTATGATATGCATAATGCGAAACCTGCCTCGGGTAAGATACCTCATAGTAAAATAGAGTACACATTTCTAATCGTTACAAGATTGTTAAACGGTCTAGTACCCAATCAAAATGCATAACGAAAGGGTTTAGTGTGATAAAACTATTAGAAGTGTGTTATGAACTATTTTTGAGCATTAACTTGTTTATTTGCATCCGGTTTATAGGTCTATAGGTCTATAGCTGTTTTCATTCTCATCCAGCCTTACTATTTAGGAGTTGCACCTCTATAACTCTGCCATATCCGCCTAACGAGTGTTTAGATCCTAATGACCCACCTATAGAGTTACCTTCTCTATGGAGCATACCGGTGCAGACAAAAAGTTTTCTAGTAATGCAACTTGGGAAAAGCCGAGTCAATGACTTAGCAGGGTTCGGCTTCTGCATTTCACTGGCACCATTAGCAAACATAAGAAAGAAATATCTTCCTCATAGCGCTTTGATGCAATCTTTGCCTAACTACAGCAAGAAATTGCATATGAATTGTTTAATTTTTTCCTGGTTCCTCTTGGTTCATCGAAGTCTGTACATTGTTGATAGTTATGCGGAAAATTAAATGGATATCAGAAATGTGCCTCAACAAACTTTCAAAAGATTCAATCAGGTTCTCTATCATATATAGGGTGTTTCTGCCATACACCGATTCAACATGCTGGTGCATGCGTGTATGCCAAAGTTCTACACACAATCTGTTTGGATAGTGGACAGCTCAATGGCTAAAGCGCTTATATAGATTCAAGCCTTTGTCATTATGGTCACAACTGTGAAACTGACCCCTCACATGAGTTTTTTTAAAATTCTACTCGGACACTTGGCCTTGCTATTTAGCGAACCTCCTAAGCCTGAGGCTTGATGGAGCGGTAGGAGTTGGGATATGTATATGAGGAATTCATACTCACAATGAGGGCAATGACTTGGATTCGAACCAAGGTTCTCAGGGTTGCAGGCCTAGTGCTTTTACTGCTGAACTCTCCCACTATCTGCCAGCTACTATCATTCCAACAAGCCTCTGGCTTAGGAAGTACGTTAAATAGAATTTAAATTGAATTCCAACAATAAATCACTAAATAATGTATTCAGCCACTGCACATGAGCGTGTGAGGTATTCAGCGCAGCTAAGTCAACCAAAGATACTGTATTTCATTTCTTAGTTACAAACTGTTGAATAGCTTTATGGTTGTGAGTGAGGAATGATTAGATGTTCATCTCAGATACTGCTGCGATATGGAGCTATTTATATCTAAATATTTATCCTACAAACAACCATTGATATGACAGACCTGAACAAAACATGTATGGATTATTGTGATTAAGGCAGCTTGGTTTATAAGGTAATTATGTGTGAAGTAGTTTCCATGAGACAGACAAGGCCGTAATAATACAACCCATCATTCTTGTAAAGTAACAGTAAGCCAATTTTAAGTCAGTACATTTCGAAAGAATCAACAGGAAATTTACTGGGAAGATGAATAGTGAAATGGCTCAATGGTAGCGGGCAGAGCCCGCAACCATATAAACCTGGGTTCGGATTCCAGTCTAGGCGGGCTCTCATTGTGGGTATGAGCTCCTCATATTAATCCTTGCTCAAAACAAAAACAAGCCTCACGCAAATCCTTGCGAACCAAGGAGCTTCAGGTCAGCCTTATAGGATGGTCAAGTGGCTGGGTAAAAAAATTCATTTTAAAACATCGGCTTTAGTAAAAAAGTTTTAAAACCTGGTAGATGTTTTTGAATCTGTGGTCAAAAGGAAATGCTTTTATGTGGTCTGACCACTTCTAATTCAATCTTTTGATGAGTTATAGAATGTTTGGGAGCTATGTCATCTGTCTGAGTGATCAGGCCGTTTTGACAGAAAATCAACTCTGTTAGTGAGAACTAGTTCTAGCGGTAGCAACCCATGCCTAACTTCTTTTTGCTACAGATGCCGGTTTATTCGATTCCGGAGTCGAAGGAGAGATGTCGGTGTCCCAGTCTATATACTATAATACATCTACTGTGCATGATAACCAGCTGTGCACTCATGGTATCCTGCATGGCCAGTACTATGTGGATAGAGACATACGTATACACAGGTATGTGATATAAGGTAGAGCCCTTCAGTGTCAAAGGCTCTAATATACCTCGTTTAACCCTCCCTAGGTTTGTCATGATAAAAAAGGGTGGTATGGTGGCTGAGTGGTTAGAACACTCGCCACTGGCGCTAAAGGCCGCAGATTCAAGCAAGCAGTTATGGCGTAATTCTCTCCATTTACCCAACAGGGAATCGGTACCCGGCTCTTTTCAGAGCTGGTGAAAGTGAAAGTCACTTTTCAGAGCTGGTGAAAGTGAAAGTCACGAAAAAGAGCTATCGGCTAAGAGTCAATATTTATCTTTTGGTTAAGTTTAGTAAGTGTATATGTACTCATAAGGCACATGGGGCACTTGTTGGTTTGCATCCGGTATCTGCTGGCTAGTAGCCGATGTCAGACAACGCCCCAGCAGAAGCTGTCATTGCAGTTATCCCCCAAGATTCCATAGAACACTACCGCATATAGCAATTATCTGGCCTTTTGATAAAAAGTAACCACATTGGAAACCACACTGGAAATGACAGCACTCAGAGAAGCTTGCAAATTTTTGTATACAATTCATTATACAACCATTCCAGTTTTTTCAATGAAAGTCACTGAAGTAGAGGGCGAATTATGTAGGTTGCTCCTAGGGCACATATTACAATCTGAACAATAGTTAGGGAAATATACAAATATGCAAATGTGTGTTCTCTACCAAGCACAAAGATGAAGCCAGTGTGATATAGGAGTACATTCAGTAGTGTCCGTGCACCAGTGTAGACTTTCACTATTATGTGCGTTGCTGGGTTAGCCACTCGGACTCTGAGGTGGTACACGGGAATAAATGTCGCCTTATCGGATTTGGGTATGTGTTAACAGTGGGTTATCAGTATATTCCACGAATTTCTCTGTTTGGAGAATTACAACTATACAAACTATAGGTACATTGGTCAAGGTGGTTATCAGCTGATCGCTATATAATAAAATTTCTACCCATGACTTGGTGAACTCGAATCATGCTCTGTGTGTGGGAAAAAAAGGCAAACTATGAACTTGCGAATGTGAGAATTGGTACAGTTGAATTAAGAACAGGCTCCGGAAGGTTCTGGTACTGGGTGATTAGAACGCAAGATTTTTCAAAAACTATCTGTTCACCCAGCAAGGAATGGATATACCCTACCTCAGTTGCGCTGTTGTCGTTCCAAGTTGGTTCTCTAACAGTGCACTTCCCCCCACAGCCATTGGGTAAATAACAATCTATGTCTCTTTTTTTTATATAAAGGCAGCGCAGTTGAATGAAGTATAGTTCTTTTTTTACTGCATGCCCAGACAGCACAGGTGCATCTAGTAGTGGTACGCAGCTAGTAGTTACTATCGAGTGGGGAGGTCAGATGGTCTGATGTGTTAGACCATGCATGTGCTGCTTCGCCAGACCCTCATTCAACTAAAACCCTCTTTTATTTTTGGGCCTCAGTAGAAGAGTTAACTCGAGCCCACTAAGGGAAGTCCAGTAGAAATGGGTGTGCGCTAATCAAAGGGCTATAAGCAAACCCATTCATATAACCCTTTCACTAGCGAAATTTATTGAAGCTCTTGAATTAATAGGATTATAGTCCCCCGGAGGTAATTTAGGCGGGCCCCAACAATTTTTGAGATCAAATCAGCATGATTCAGACTTTAGATAAGACATAATGCACCCTAAGGGCACTTAGCTTAGGTAAAGAAAAAAATTAAGTCTCTAATCCCTGAGCTCTGTCTATGAGCAAAAACCTCCAGACAGGCCTCTCGAATGACATGAAATGATGACCCCTTTTCAAAATGTTTTTGTTTCTATGTTTCATCACCTAGTTCAGTTGGCCCAGTTCATCGAATCAGGTATACAGACTGGTACTGTATCCCTAAATAAGGATTGAATAGCCCGCATGTGCAGTACCCACCTATTTATACTATGATAAGATATATACGGGATGGGTAGTAATTTCCGGTGCATTCTGATATCTGCCGATGTTGTTATTGTTATCTTAACTCAGCACCATTCGGTCCCACTGAGCTATCATGACCCAGGCCATGGAGAGGACAGGCAGTGAGATACATTCATTCTCCCACTGAGCTATCATGACCCAGGCCATGGAGAGGACAGACAGTGAGATTCACTCATTCTCCCACTGAGCTATCATGACCCTGGCCATGGAGAGGACAGACAGTGAGATTCACTCATTCTCCCACTGAGCTATCATGACCCGGGCCATGGAGAGGACAGACAGTGAGATTCACTCATTCTTCCACTGAGCTATCATGACCCGGGCCATGGAGCGGACAGACAGTGA
>Ga0224501_10002645_pt1 | contig 14096 bp, 12 predicted proteins | sample SF_Oct11_sed_USG_4_FD_169105 | JGI IMG/M metagenome (GOLD analysis project Ga0224501, IMG submission 169105) | Sediment microbial communities from San Francisco Bay, California, United States - SF_Oct11_sed_USGS_8_1 | ecosystem: Environmental > Aquatic > Marine > Sediment | place: USA...
AAGATCAACTTTTAGCATGCCCCTTGTTGAGTATCTGAGCTGATACTGATAGAGCAAACTCAGTTCCCTAGAATAAGCTTCAGGTCGAGCGCGCCGCGTGCAGTCAACTCCGACAACAGGCCTGGTTTGTTATGTTTGAAACGTCATCTTGGGACTCGCTCAGGCCTAAATGGCCCAAATAGAAATAAAATGGGATCAAATTACCAAAAATCGTGATCTTCACCCCCGTATAACATCGAGTAGAACTTAAAATTGAACGTAAGATTGGAAAAAAACTTAGGTTATAAGAAATGCTTTGTCGGTTTTCCCTAGCCCTACATAGAGGCCGTTGCGTTCGAACCTCTATCATTTTGCAATAATGGCACTAACGCTCGCTGACAGAGGTGAAAAACTGCGCTCTGAAACCCTATTTCTATGTTTTTGTTGAATATTTTATATAGACTTGTGTAACGACAAGTCTAGTTTGCACCTGCAAGAGGATTTTCCAAACATCAGTGCGTATGGGATATCAAAGCAAACACCAACAGCTCTATGTTAATTTCCTATCTCGAGGCCAATTCTGGTGCGTCGACGGTCTGAAAAGTACGTCGCCAAGGACTCTTAAGTATGTGCATTGGATAGGGCTATATCTAAGCTTCCATTTCAACTGGGTATTGGGCGCATTTGTTCATGGTAGGCTTTAGAATCTGAAAACAAGTGAAGTCACTTTTGCCCATGCCATAACCTCTTTAACTAGTGACTGAGCTAGCCACACAAATTTACTCACTGAGACTCACAGTGGCATTGGTAGTTTGACTGCTTCTAAGTCTAACTGCACCTTGTCTTTTGGCTTCTAACTGTTCCTAGGCTAGGTTAAATTTGACTGTGCATTACCTCACTAAGTGGAGAAGGCTTTGTGGTCAATTTCTGAATGGAAAATATGGACACATACTCAGCTTGTTAGCCAGTTTCGTCCAGTGAAATTCTAATTTTTAATGAACAGGTACTTCATGGCTGTGGAGTGTTTGATGGGACAGAAGTTCATGAAGCTTCGGCGTAAGTATCTGGTGTCTGGTATCACCTTCGAACACCACTAGACTTCTTTAGGTTGAATATAAACTTTCTGCAAAACTAAGCCCTGATAAAACTAATGATAAGCGAATGTAATACTTGTAGCTGCTTGGTTCATCTAAGTCGTGCTGGAGTTGATGTGAAAATCTTTGCACCTGACAAGGAGCAGATGCATACACTCAACCATACCAAGGGAGAACCGATGGAACCTAACAGGTAGTGATTGCACCACTGGGCCATCCCGCTCTTTACTTAGACTGCAACATAACTTGTCCATTGTTATAAGTTGTCCATTCTTTGTGTTAATGGATATCTCAGTCTTAAAGCAGATGTTAAATATATTTTGTAAATGGTTTTGTATTTTTTCAGTTCACCATAGACCGCCTTGGTCCATTGATGTTTTTCCTAACGGCCGCTTGTTGATCCCTCATTTGAAATTGGAAGCAGTTTTTCACAAGAGGGGGGAGGGCGCCACTCTGCTTTCAACCACGGTTTCAGCAGTGGGTCTAACCCTTAGTCTTCCCAGACTGTGTACGAGGCAGCACATGTGATCAGCTAGGGAAAACTCTCTTGAAATACTCCGCCATGGCCGGGAATTGAACCCGGGCCACAGGGTGATATTCATTCACTCTCCAACTGAGCTATCGTGACCGCGGTTTTGGTTATCCTTGACAAAATGACTTTAACCCTAATTATTCGGTCACAGTCCCATATCCCAAATTCTGGATGTGAGATGTACCATGAACTCTGTTCTATCTCTATTACCCACATTGGCACGCTGGTCAATCAGAGACCTGATAATGACCATGTTGTGACAGGAATGTATTGCTGGAATCAGCCAGAATTGCCCGCGGGGAGATCAGCCCACTCACCGAGCTGAACGCCGCAGACTTTGACCTCATGATCGTACCAGGAGGATTTGGGGCTGCCAAAAACCTGTATGTATGTCATTACTTTGATGGATAGGGTCATCCATTTAGATCTAGCGCTTATGAGATTCCATGCACTTAGCGATTGATCCGGTTAGATTCAGATAAGCCACTCGAATAAGCGCCCAATTCTTAAGACTCACAGGAAAATGGTGCCCATGCATGTGAGTTTTATGTGCTGCAAGGGTCTGCGCTTTTAGATACTAAAAGTACCACAATGCAAAAACCTTTTGACAAAAAGACTAAACCAACTTAGAACTAGGCAAATACATTGGTTTGAGCACCAGTACCAAAAAGCCATGTCCATTCTCAAATTTCCTGAGTACAGTCCTAAACCTGGATAAAGGAGGAGGAATGGTATCCGGCCATAAAAAACTGTCCCAACTCAAATTATATGGACTACCCACGCGATGAGGCACAAGAAGACATTAGAAGAAGGAGACCTCAGTGGTTAGATATGTCTTTTAGGAGTACATGGGCTACAGATGGCCCAGATGGAGCAGTGGATTGCGACATGGAGAGGGTTATCAAAGACTTTCATAACAATAAGAAAGTGATTGCGTGAGTAATAAAATTACCTTGAAAATACATGGCTTCTTGCTGGTAGACTTAATTCCCTCCTAAAGCCTACATTAAGCATAAAACCCATAGCCTTATGAGTTGGGGAGTGTTTTTCTATGTAAAGTTTGATTTCTAAACTTAAAGGATCTCAGTAAGAAGGAATTTTCCCCAAGAAAACTGAACCATCACAGCGAATTATAATCTTAAGGACACAGGTCTTGCCGGTCGTCCAATGGGTTCGGTGGTCACTATTACGGTTACCAGTTGCGTTTACCCATACATAGTGGATCAATAAATCTTCATTCTCTGGCTTTAAGTACGGAGTGTAATTCTGTTCATAGTCTCTGCTGCATCTCCCCCGTGCTGGTTGCCAAGGTCATCCCAGGATGCGAGGTCACGGTCGGCTCATCAGATGAGAAATCTGGATTATGGCCATACGCCGGCACGGTTGGCGGTATGGAAAAGACTGGAGCGAAGCATGTACAGAAGGCCGTAACCATATCCTTTTATACAATACTTACTAATACCATACCACGGAACCCGTACGTAGCTTGATCGTTCAATCTAGATCTCAATCAATATTTTATTCAGTCATTCCATCATCACAACGATCACCTGATCAACCATGGTTGAATAGAGGACATGACTGCATATAATCATGTAGAGTTTCATGTTATTGTTGGCTGCATTTCATATTATTATATCTATGCTGGGTCATGGTTAACTGAGGTGACTTCAACAGAACCCTAAAGCGAATTTGGGTTGGATGGCCTTTCTATTCTTACAATGTGATTCTAACCCGAGTTGCCTATCCTACCACTAAGCCATACCTTTTAGTTTGTGTGGTAGATTTTCTGGCAATGAATTAACAGATACCGTTTCACATTTTCTTTCTTGTCCGTGTTTGTCCTTAGCTTTAGTATACGAAGCTCATGTGGATACGGCTAACAAGATTGTCACCACACCAGCTTTCATGTACGGAGATAAATCACAAGGGTGGAACTCTTTGCATCTGATATTTGATGGTATTGGCAATATGATCACCGAAGCGATCAAACTCTGCAAATAGATGTCTACTACAATCTGATCTCTATCGCGTAGTAACTCTTGGGTACAGATTGTAGCAGAATGCTCTGGACATAGGGTTATACAGAGTTTGAGGATAACTCTATGGGTCTGGGGTATTTTACTCAGAAATATTTAGTGCCTGTGTCTTTGCATGGGGCTAAGACATTACCAGAGAATGTTCGTCCAGAACTTGAGTTGTTTGAATTTAATGTACCGAGTTCTAATTCATTTATAAATTGAATTTTTATTATAGAAGTATGTCGGCATAAAGTCTAGTCTACTATCCTGACGCCTTCTGGGTATTGTCTGAGATGGTCTCGCCTCTTTTGAGGTCAAGAATTAGATATCTAGCTTGGGTGGGTAGCTTGCCCACCCAGTTGGTGAATAGTTTGTTTCTGGTCAGCTGGTTTTGTCGGATTGTGGAGTTTAGGCTGATCTGTCGCCACTTCATTCTTTTAATACAAATATTCAGAATTATAAGAAAGTTAGCTAGCTCCAGCTAATCAGATGCCAGAAATCCAGATCAAATAGCCTTGACTAACAATATTCATTCGGAGTTGCGCTTCCCTCTGTCATTGACCCAGATGACCGCGGGTGCGCCTTAGAAACCTTGGGCGTACGCCGCCAACTGCTTATGATACGGTGCTTTATGAGTCAATCGGGAATGGCTTGGATCTTCAAAGTCATTTCCTCTATAAACATTGAAGCGAGCATCTGGTGGATAGTTCGGCTCTGGCGTTTTTGCGAAATCGCTAAGCAGAGATTGCCGGAAACAGCGTCGGGATCAGTTTCACAGCCGAAGGATTGAAAGATGACAAACTAGAAATAGAAGCCCCCAAACCCGACAAAGGTACTACGGTAATGGCCAGTGCCACATTCTAACATTTAGTGATTTTTTACAAGCCAATTTTAATTGTTTGGACAGTCACAGTGACTAGTGAGTGAGTGCACGATCATAGACATGTCATATGGTATCTTTCTCACGGTCTGGTGCCTGAAGTCTACACAATCGATTGGTGATATTCCTCTATATGTGACGAACGTAGCTTCTAATTTCTAGCGACCGCATGATGCTGCCATTAGCGGTCTGGCTGGGTAGGGACTAAGAGAGAAACTATGTATCATGTATGTACTGTAGTAAGTAATGTACCCCATATACCCCAGTTTCTCCGAAACCATGTAGATATACCCGTACTCTCAATACCATGCACGCTGTTTTCTCAAAACCATGTACCATGTACCCCAAGCTCGAAACCATCCATCCAGTACCTAAAATGCCATCTACTTCCATAAGAAATTCGATCAAAAAGTAGAAACACCCCAACAGTGTTAAAAAATTAAGTCCTTTCTTGTCTTTTCATTCTTTTCATAATACAACACGAGAGTGTGTTTTCCTTTTTAATACTCAATTTAAGACGACAGTGTATTAGATAAGTTTCACGGCTTTCACCGCTTGGAATTTCACCAACTTTTTTATGTTAGAATACCATGTCTCAACCTGGGTATCGAAAGTGAAAACAACACATATTTTTTGCTGAAAAGTCAAGGGTTTAACCACAATTTTTAAACATTAGTGGGTTGGTCCACTCTTTTGTCTAATTTTTAGTGGAAGTGTCTGGTTTCGAGCGGACAGGGTACACAGTTTCAAGCAGACAGGGTACACAGGTTCAAGCTTGGGGTACGGGGTACATGGTTTCCAAGGTGCCGAGGAGTACCTGGCTTCGAGGGTACGGGTACATAGTTTCGAGGATACCAGGTACAGGGTATGTAGTTCCTCACTACCAGTCAGACTGTGTTATTATATTACCTGTGACATCACTTAGCTGGTTATCGATACTGGTATGTTTTAGCCAAGAGTCAAAGCCAACAGACGATGGGTGATGTGAGGCCTCTTCCCCTGACTGATTTAGATGATGATGCCTTCTTCTCAGACCTAGGCAGTGACGAGCCTTACATTCGTGACAACAACTCTGCTCCCAATGGCCAAAGGCAGCTAGTATTCAATACGGCTGGTGATGACTCACGGCAGCAGGTCGGCAATAGAATTAATCCATTCACAGATCGGGATCTCCGAGCGCTTAATGTTAGTCAAAATCAGGCATCTGCTGGTTCAACCACCTCCGGTACGCGGACACCTGCGATTACATCACCGAATGAGGATCATTGTCACATTATGCATGATCATGAGCTGGATAACACCGTTAGAAATCAACTCATCTCCGTGGCTGTCTTCTGCGCTCTTTTTATGGCTGGTGAAGGAGTTGGTAAGTGGCTCTACCAGTAGATTGCTCTGACCAGGAGTCCTCTACCGTAATTAAACTTGGTAAAAGATCATATCAAACCATGAAATTGCTGCCAATGTCAGGTCCAAGATTTGCCATTCCACTGCTAGAGCTGAATGTTGGTTTTTCATTTGCAGCTACGGGCTTTGCAGTTAGTCATATGACTTATGATGGATGTTGTGAGAAAGTCCAAAGGTTATTCAAAGCTCAGTTGTGGATGCCCCTTTACGACCAAACTTACATATTGGCCACAATATTAGAAACAGTTGCAGTGCTGACATTGTTTTTTAGGTGGATATCTTGCTCACAGTTTGGCAATTGCAACGGATGTTCTGCACCTGTTTAGTGATCTGCTCAGCTTCTTTATAAGTCTAGTAGCTATTTATTTGGCACGTAAACCGCCGACCTATCGAATGACATGGGGTTTTTACAGAGCTGGTAGGTATTCTGTTATGTCCATCATCGGTTCCTCCTAGTGAGGACGTTTGAATAGCTGATAATGTCTTATTCAGACAACTTTTCAGGTATGTTATAGATAAAATTATTCGAAAGAGGCAAGTTCAGATTTTCTCTCTTCCGTTATAGCCATAATCCTGAAAGGTTTTTCTCGGGATAATAGGTGGTCAAATTTTTGGCTTTAAAAAGACAGTTCCACCTAAAATCAGCTTTCAGTATGCCCCTTGTTGAGTATCTCAGCTGATGGAGCAAACTCAGTTACAGTGAAACTTGGATAACTCGAACTGCAGGGGACCTCCAAACAAGTTTGAGTTATAAAAAGTTTGACTTATGAGTTATGCTCTCCCTTAGCCATGTGGCCACTGTAGCGAGTCCATTTCACTCCACTGCATTCCATTTCCTGGCTAAACTTTCGAAGCTTCGTGAGATTTTCTTATGTGAGAGCTTGTTAGTTGTTACACAAGAATGTAAACATATCCTGCCACAGAAAAGGTAATTTGGTGGCACTAACCACAGTTTATCAGTTCGAGTTATGACTAAACGATTCCAGATATGTCCAGCAAATTACCATTACCCAGACAGAGACCATGAAACTCGGTTTGAGTTAAGCAAGTTTTCGAGTTATCCGAGGTCGGGTTAACCGAGTTTCACTGTGCCTAGAATAAGCTTCGGGTCGAGTGCGCCGCCGCCTCGTGACGTCAACTCGTGACGTCAACTCGACAGCAAACCTGCAATCCTTCACTCTGACACTGCCACAGGTGCTGATGTTTAAAAGCTCTTGAACTAAATCTTCCAATAGTTTTATCAACATTTATTGCAGCCCACCTCACAAAGCCGTCACAAAGTAATGGAGTGGGTTTATCATTACAGAGATACTGGGAGCCATACTCAGTGTGTTCATCATCTGGGTGGTGACAGCAATTCTCGTCTACTTGGCTGTAGATAGATTGATTCACCAAAACTATAGTATCAATCCTAAAGACATGCTCATCACTGCGTCGTGCGGAGTAGCATTTAATATCATGTGAGTGAAGCGAATCGGTGCGCAAACTGGGGGTTTAGTCCATGGTAGCTCATTGATGACCCCAAACCTTGGGGATAGCGGAATCGCAGGGTATCTCAATAAATAGAGCGCTTGGCCCAAGATTGAAAAATTTCGGGTTCAAGTTCTAGTCATGCTAAGCGCCCGCTGTGACCATAAACTTCTCACATGGTTCCTAGCTCCTTCAGCTCCAACAAGCCTCGGCTTTACAAGGATATGAATCAGAAAGTCATCGACAGAAAGGACAAAGTGAAACAAGAAATAGCCTGAAATATCAGATTAGGTTCTCCAATCCACATAATAATATGTAACAACTCACTCTTTTCCGGCGCATGAACACCAATCAATTTCGATTTTAATCCATTGTTGTAATGTTGCGATTAAATCTAGGTGATTTTGCAGATTGGGAAGAATGGCTCTACCAAATCCTGCATTTGTTGATTACTAATCATTTGTGTATAATTATTACCTAATTTTATACCTTTGGCTCACCTTTGTCTTGGTATGTCTTGCAGTATGGCAATCATATTGCATGTGGAGACTTTTAAATGCCGGGTGCCTCACGGCCACAGCCATGCCGGTGGTGGTCACGGACACTCTCACTCGATGACTCCCAAGAGACGCCAAGGTGACCAGGAAATGCTCACAGACAATGTGGATGATGAAGAAATTGAGCCTACTCTCTCAGCAGGTACCTATCCAGGGTTTTCATTGCATTTGACGCATCAATCAACTGTGCCATGAGAGTCATCACTGGTTGTTTACAGGCAACACCAGTAGCCCATCGACCCGTGCTATCGGGGCTCCCTTCATGTGACCTTTTCATGCAATCTCACCGCATCAAGGTCGCACAGAAATCAGCGTGCACGGAAGGACATCTACTCCACGACCTTCTCCTCAGCTTCCCAACACAACAACCTCCTTGGCTGAAGAGCAGACACCCTTTTGCTCGACCAGCCCACCAACTACTGGCTGAAGCAGATGGCATGAGCGCTGAGAACTGGATGATTAAGGAATGGCGTACTGAGTGGGACCAGCTAAATCTTCACTGAGCTCTTACCTCAGAATCCCTGACCTAGTTCTCAACTCACTCAAACAAAAATGGTTATATTTAACCGGTTGAGAACTGGGTTTGGCATGTTCAACCAATCAAAGAAGAGATGTGGCCTATCTTCAAACAATCTGTGTCAATGCGGCTAATCCCCTCACACAGCAATGTATGTTCTCACCGACTGCCCCTTCTTCGCCCCACCCGATAGTGTAAACACCAGGCCCGCAGATGATAACAACGACAACCTGACAAACTGGCTGGGGCTTTTGGAGCTACACAGTTGGAGTGACTTGATTGAGGACTGATCAAATGAACGAACAAACGATTGCACTTAAACAGTGTCAAGTTAGCACGCTTACACCAATGAAAGGGGGATGAAAGTGCCCTCTTGTGCCTCTCTCTGGCCATCTTGGTATGGAGTTAAAGCGCAAGTAGTTGTCACACGTAATCTGACTCGATTTTTTTTTACTCGACTCCTTTTCTACCTTCTGGTTCTGGTTGACTATCGTATTTTGATGTTTCAGGGGCCTTGAGGTGCTAGGTTATCTATGCGAGATAAAAATTCGAACCAAATTGACGTTTTATTAGTTAAATGTTTTCCGCTGAAGATAATAGGTTGCTCAAAGTTATTTGTAGTGATCGTAAGACAGGTCAGGTCAACTATTGTAACACCTATCCTCTTTTTTCCATTACTAGGCAGCACAACAATCAGCAGAGAGAAGAACATAGTGATTCGTGCTGCCTTTGTGCATGTTCTCGGTGATCTTCTGCAGAGTGTGGGTGTACTAGTGGCTGCTATCATTATCATGGTTATGGTGAGTGACTTGGGGTGGCTTTTCACTCCGCTGGATACGGGTGCCTGGAAATCCACAGTCTCACTTGACTGTCTTTCTCCCAGAGACAAAACTGGTTGGACTTGACTAGGACGCCCGAAACAGAGACACTTTCTAATACAATCAATCTTTTAGGGATTCCATGGAAATGCAAACCTATTTCACTCAAGAGTATTTAAAATTTTGGCACTTGTTTCAAGCGTTCTTCCGAACTAAGCTAACCTTTTAAATGAACAAGCTGATCTGAGACTTCAGAGGCTAGGTCTCCTTTCTGGACCAGCGATTCCAATAGGTCATGTCCCACTGCTGGCATTATGCCATGGTATCTTCATCAGGCGTTGTCATGACTCAAATGTGATAGAATCGTTCACACATGACTGGCGATCAGGCATTAGAGGTGCCTGATAATCTTAGAAGGATAGCTTGAACAGGGAATAACTGGTAGGTAGCGCTCAGAACCTACATGTATTTGCAACTCTTAGTCAGCCGTGAAGCTGCCCCCGGAATAGTTTCATAGATAAGGCTTGTTATGTATCTGCGCACTGTATATGAACAAAGTGGATGGGTGTAGATAAGAACCGTAGTAACGCCATATTTACGCTGTTAGGCTTGGTCGCGCGCCCCATAAAAGTGGCATTCTTTGAATCGACAGTCTGACTGGTGGGTAAAGGGTCCACCACATGATGGCGAATTTGTTGCGAATTCATGCAAACATTGGTTGCGAATCGATAATTATGTAATTTTGGGGCTCCCTTGCTAATTGGCAAAGCCACACTGTATATGTGTGACGTGGCAATCACCACAAATTGCGATTTTAATGTGTGAAATTTGCAAATCACAAATTCGCTATCGTGCCATTACTAGATGATAATCTGCATAGTACAACATCTTGTTTTGTCAGTGCCATATTCTTTTTGTCACCGGTCAAATATTATCTCGGAGAGGATAACTCTCTGTAACGCTGATTCATAGTTGCAGTGTGATTCCTTCTCCACTACAATAATATTCACATAACCCATAGAGTTAGTTACTACCCTCTCTATGGGACTCCTGAGCGTAAGCAGAATGTCACCTATTAGGCCTATTTGCGTGATTACGGTCAGGCGCAGACAAAAAATTTCAGATGCCGGATCGACGCAGTTAAAAAACCCAAAGGTTTTAGGTGCATTTTTGGGCTCATCGGAGTTGTCCTCTCTCAATGTATTGCGTGTCTTAACGACAAAAAGGTTGTGCCGTATATTTCACGGTCTGTTTCGCAACAACGGAGCGACCCGTGAAGCGACCATAGAATAAGAACGCAATCGATAGTTAGCCTTGACATTTTGATAACCCTGACACTATAAACTAGCACGCCTACTTCCAGGCACAGAATTCTTTTCGCGTGATTGAACTCACTTTCAGATGCAGCCGATGTACATGGTTTGTAAAAACGCACTTTTCGGGTGCACTTTCGAGCATTGGAACTGAGAATGCGTCTGAAACCCGGTTTTAGACGCCAAAACTCGATCACCCGAATGCACCTAATGACTCATCCCATGCAAGAATCTTTGAGTCTGAAGACTCCGTAGGCCAGCTTCTGCACAATTTTCCTAGTAGCTGTTTTGTCATGAAAAGATGAAACTACCTTTTTTAATTGTGATAAAGGCACCTTGCGTTTGCTTGATGACAACTTTTTATTTTGAAATAGCACTGGCATTGGACTTCATTCATTACCAATTAATTAACCATAGGAGTAAAAATATATTAAACATCATCAAATGATAAATAGAATCAATTGTTACACGCTCATCCCCCAATTACCGCAATTACCAGAAACCCTCTTTATCTCTCCTAGTGATGCCCAGTATCATAATGGACAAAGGTGGTAGTGTAGTGTGGCCGAGGTGTTCCTTTATGTACTTGATAGTTGACTTCATGGTCGTTTACAGCGTTGCGACTGTTGTCATAAACCGCCCCGTGTTGTCCATCGTGTTTTTGTGATGTGCGAAGATTTGTTGGGTTGTCTCTGCGTGCATGGGAATTTTTGACATGATGCCGTGGAGAGCTCTGACCGTGGGTTCCCTGGTGTTGATAATTGTCAACAATCTTGTCTTCTGGCGCGACCGCAAGGTCTTTTTCATGCTCTTCGTCCTACAAATGACTCTAGCCATTGCCAAATGTATCATTTCGGCACTCGGCAGCATGTACCCAGTAAATAAACTGTGGATGCATCTTTACATCAGTATGACTAAGGTGAATTTTCAATGGGGTCCCTCTCTATTCATGAGAACATGAGATAGAACAGGGGTTTCCTTTATAGGGGCTCTTTTCACCCAGGGCCTATCCGAACGATTTCGCACTGTGTTTCCTTCGATCTCTGCCTGTTTATGCATAGATAAAACATTTGTTAACTACACGTATTAAAATGGTTTTTCTGAGCAATAGAACTTTACCCCTTCTCACCATGATAGTTTAGCTGGCATCTACTACAGAAGGGGAATAACTCTAAAGCTGTTACCACTTACCAGGTGATTGTTCGCTGGGTTGCAGGCGACATAATGTCTCCAATTACAAACACAGACCTACAGATTAGACAAAGAACTACAATAGTATGCAGTCACCACCGGGTTCAGTCTCCGCGGTAACTAATATACGAGTTGTCTTGGGTCAAGGCTGAAAGTCTAGCTCTTATTGGTCATCTCAACTGTAGGCTCCCTTTTAGCTAATTTCAACTATAGACATGATATGACTTACACATCTTCGGTCCTACCTGTCAATGGGGTCTCTACCTGATTTGAAATGACCAACAGTTGATCTTTTTCTCATTTTTGATGACTGAAACGGCTATCCGTAATTGCCACAGAGATGCTATTCTGAACACATCATACACCCTCGCATGGTCTTACCTTTGTGTCAAATACTAGAGGTTCTGGGCAGTAATGATACTCGGCTAGTTCGCTGTGCGCGCTCACATGGAAGAAAGCTTGACATCTCTTGAATGGGATATAGCGATTTCCTGCAACATATTTGGAAAATACTTATAGACTTGAATGAGATTAACCATTATTAGCGCACACAGAATATTCTTGTGGTATCCCAATAGTCTAGCTATAAACTAATGCAGCAGTCATTACATCAGCTGGTTCAGAACACAGGCATATAATAATATAATGTTGAGACAGGCGCATTAAAATAATTATGTAGACATGTATGTCGTATCATATGGTTCATCTTGTGCACAGATGGAAGTAATATCAAAATAATAGGCTGTTACAGTCTGAAATAGACAAACCAAATTCTCACCGTTGTCGTGGCACTCCCTTGGATCCAAAACTGCTGCCGCTGCGAACCCACAGATCAGAATCAGGCACAGCGCAGCTCTCATGGTGAATGATTTTTCTGGATATGATGATCTCTTCAGCTCTCGCTGTGCTTTTATAGGCGCTGGATTATGTTAATTAAAGGGAGTTTCACTAATTTATATTCAGAAGAAATGCCTCTCATCGCACTCTGGTGGTTACTGTTTCCTTTCCTGGCACTGGGTTTGTGTTTATTTCCCTTGGCTTTTATGGGAATACACGTGCCTGATTGGTCATGTCATGTTCTAGTGACTAATAACAGGTTTAACGGGTGACTAATTAACAGGTTTGGGAAGAATGGAATAATCTGTGCCGATCTGTATAGGGTCTTTAAATCTTGACAAAAGATTTCTGATTGCTCAGTTTTTTGGAGCTCCGACACCCTTTTTTTTCCAGTTATGCGATGGATCACACTTTTAGAGTTATGCCTAGTTAGGTATGGGACTGAAGCGATTGTGTCTCTTTGACTTGCCATTCAAAATGACTAGTGGGCTAAGGTAAGGTGGTTACCATCTTCATTTTTCACAGACTAATCAGTATGTATTAGCCTTACTTCTCTTAGAGTTAATCGATTCTCCGGCCAACATGATCACCGCTTCTGCCAAACTCTAGCCACCCCAACATTACCATATCCAAGTAGGAGGAATACTTGGTCTTTGACAGTTCGTGTCTACACTACAGCTACTTTAATATAGGCAATCCTGTGACTACAAGCTGCGCATCATTTGTTGAATTATCTAATTGGTCTTAGGTGCAGCGCATGTAAGTGCGAGTCTTTTTACTCTTTGCCTTGTCTCTATTGTTACTGCTACCTTCCTCTTAGGTATCCTGGCCGATGTCAGTGATATGCGGAAACTGGCCTATGAAGTCAGCGTCATAAGAGGGCACTCCGGTTGCACTGATCCCACTGGTCCTATTGAGACGGTTACTCTAGAAATGGGCCTTTTTGCCGTGATCCAAATCCGACGAGGGTGAAACACAAAGTGGGGATGAAATCAGAAACCCCTGATTTTAACCTCAGTGAGCTATCCCCTTACTGCTATAAAAGATTCGCCTCTCCCATCTTGTTTAGGAGTTTCTAGGGCCTAGTGCGCAAAACTCAGAATAGGTTGACCAACCTCAGTCCTGTACAGAAGATAAAGATGTTCCCAATGCCACGCTAGCACAATGAGAAGGCCTCCGTTGCAGGTAGTTAGGTTTTTTTTAATTATTCCCACAGCATGTGAAAGCCGCATTATCTCATTACAGGGTGAGAAGGCAAATGCAGCTGATCCTATCTGTACATTTATATTCTCCATACTGGTGCTCATAACTACCTTTACTGTTATTAGAGATTCATTCTTCATTCTTATGGAAGGTAGGTTTGGCTATGATTTCTGCCGTTACTACACAATTTCTAGTGGGCAGGTTGCAATCTCAATGATCAGTGGGGGGGGGGAAGTCCAGTGTGTAGACCACTGGGCTTGAGATTGCGAGAACTCGGCTT
>Ga0224501_10002647_pt1 | contig 14092 bp, 9 predicted proteins | sample SF_Oct11_sed_USG_4_FD_169105 | JGI IMG/M metagenome (GOLD analysis project Ga0224501, IMG submission 169105) | Sediment microbial communities from San Francisco Bay, California, United States - SF_Oct11_sed_USGS_8_1 | ecosystem: Environmental > Aquatic > Marine > Sediment | place: USA...
AAACCCCCCCCCCCCCGTTCCCTTTCCCTATACTAAGTGACCGGTTTAAATTGCTGTTACAGCGCTGGGCATAGGATCTGCTTGCATAGATATTGCACTGAATGTGCACTGTCATCGCGCTGGGCTGGTACGTGTACTATAATGACTACGAGGAAGTTTCGTATTTTTTCCCTGAATAATCAAGGTTCCTTCATTTGAATCCGATGAATATTTTCAGTTCATAAAAATATTGTGAGCGAATGACCATTAGGGTGGTTAGTGTGCACTGCTGGGAACTGATGGCATAAAATACAGGTGGCATTGTCTATTCCTGATGGATTTTAAGTAAAATCTTTATAGAACGGCCCCAAGTTCTATTGGTAGACTGTTGCTACAGTACAATTTGTATGATGTAGCTGCGTTGCTGAGTGTATATATTAAACTGTGAACTATGCACATAATTTAGTGCTACTGTACTAGAAGATGAAATAATCAAGGTATTTTGCAACTGGTTTGGCTAAGCCGCTGGATTCGAGATTAACCACTTTGGTCAATACACATTGTCAGGCCCAGCTACCAGAAGCTTACAACTACTGTTTTGGGACCGAGTACAATTTGCCTTAAACCAACAGACTTTAGTTGTCGCTGCTGAGTTGGCCCAAAACAATGACTGTGACAAACTCCCTTTGTTTCCATGGCAATGCAGAAGCCCTTAGTAACCAAGCAAGTTAGCAATAAGAATCAGTAGAAACCCTTAGACCCAACTCAACCCCTTTCTTGTTCATTTGGGCTGGTTATCATGGGTAGGGTATTGACCCGTAGCAGACTACGCATTTCACATTTATGATACCAGCATTAGCCAGCCACAGCGCTCATGCTATTCTTAGCAGCCTATCACGCATTGATCTCATGCACTATGGATTTATTGCGTCGTATTCAGGGACCAGGCTGGCATGGCCGTGGAGGTATCCATACACATATGACAAACACACGCATCACAGATCCTGAGATCATTGAGAGAAGATATCCAGTAGTGGTGAAATCCTTCTGCCTGAATCCTGGTACGGGTGGCCAGGGCAAATACAATGGAGGTGATGGAATTATTCGGGAGCTGATGTTCTGTCGGCTCATGACACTTTCTGTATTGACAGAACGAAGAGTCTTCTCACCTTATGGTCTCGCAGGTTCGTTAAGTCAGGGAGAGGTCAATGCCATCTATAGGTACAACACAGTTCTTAATCCAAATAGCCTCCCCTCACCCTAGGGCATTCAGCTTTGGACCAGGAGACCCAGGTTTGATGGGATTCCAAGTGTGTGAGTCACTTTGTACCTTCTCCCCCATCAGAGTCAGTCGTATTGTCACATTAAATAAAGAAAGCCCACCCATAGAGTACCTACTCTGGCAAAGCCGTGGCCCATCCTGAAAACTAGCCAATGGCTTAGTGGTGCCATCCATGTAAAATAAGATGATCGTAATTGCGATTGCCAACATAGCTCTCATTGTTTGAGCATTTTCACTGTTCTAATGCTATCATTTCACATCCGGATCACTTGAGCCACCCAATCATAATGCTTCTAGTCAATGAATACGCATATTTTCAAGGTTAAAACGCGGTTATGCGTAGTTCCTGCAGTACAGCCCGGCAGAAGCTGCATAATGTTATTGCTGACTTAAAAGCGATAATCCCCTGCAATTGACCAGGTCCAAGTGTTGAAGTAGCCGGTTGATAATTTACATTCCCTATTCGCAGGTGGGAAAGATGGTAAAAGGGGACTGAATCTTATTAAACGAAATGATGGTCAAACTGTCAACCTTGGAGCGAAAATGTCATACCCAGTTCAGCCTGGCGTAAGTAATTTGTCAACCCAAAAACCAGATCAATCCAGTTTGTAATAAAAGTCAATACCTTGAATCATTGACAAATTAGGGTCATACTCCAACCAGTAGTACTCTTGATTGTTACCAAATCCTATCTAACCATAGTAAAGACCTGGACTGATGCCCAGATCACTCCCATGATTTTTCTTTTTTTGAGAATTGCTTCTGTTGTGTTCCGGTTTACTGCTGTACATGGGTGCTGATGTACTATAGAGATGCATGAACTGTGATGCAACATTACAAGCGGCTTCAAAAAAACATCAACACGATGTCTAAACCGGAAAACAAAGTCCAAGCCCAAATTCAGTTGAACTAAAGAACAATGTTGTAACTAAAAAAACTCAGATTTAAACCAGGCCTTAATGGTCAAGTGACCCGGGATTAATGTAAAAACTAAAAATTCGAAGAGCCTCCCCTGACCACCTTGGCAGACTGTTCGGTCAGGCTGTCATTGTAGTGTATAATCAATTCTGTTGAACTTCTACAGGATGTATTCCATATGGAAACACCTGGAGGTGGGGGCTATGGTGTCCCTGATGTCCCCTCATCAACAACATCAACAAAGAACCCCGTAGCGATGCCCACGCATGGAAGTGTTAATGCTTACAAGATGATGCAGGAATCAGCTTAATGAATGGACAATGATGCCATGCAATCAGGAGTAAATCTAAAAATTCATACTGTCAGAATTGACATCTTCACTTTTATTACATAGACTTTTGAAAAGCAAAGTGTATTACTCATTCATAAAAAAATATCTCTCACATTAGGAATGGAATAATGAGGCACCATTAAGTCCACCATTATTGCAGCTAAATCTGTTACCGCACTCATCAACCCTAGATTGTGTGAGAGATTCCTGAAAGTTAAGCTTTGATAATTTCAAAACTTATACTTGGGCAGTACATGGTACCAACTAACCGAAAGACCGTGGAAACTGGAGAATATATGGCCATCCTACATACAACCAGACAAAGTAATACATATGTTGGGACGTATTAAACCTAGCAAATAAGAAGTGAGCTTGAATCGAAGTGATTCATTTATAGATAGACTCTGCTGAGAGAGTTGATGCTGAGAGCTGCGCCGGAGAAGAAATACGAGCTAATAAGAAACGACTGGATATTACTTGAGTCCGAGTTGGCTCATAACCTGCTCGTAGATCGTCCACGCTAGCGCCGCCATCAGCGTACGACGAACTGTACGTGGCACTATACCAGACATAAAACCAGTCACACCATTTGTCTATAAAAAAACAACTTTCGGTACTTAGCAAACTCGATAGCTGCAGAATAACATAAATGGAACTAAGATGTTCTTTCAAGTTACAGGAAATACGGGTAAATGATAGCTTTGTAAATTACCTTGTAGACATGCTCGGCGACCTGACGAATGTTGGAGAATTGATCTGGTTTCATCTGCATATGGGTCTTGATGACATCGGCAGGTTGCGTAGCCACTGATGCCATAGCGCCTGCCACCACACCGCACGAAAAGTGTAGCAATGGGGTGTATCCGGGCTCAATAAAATCTACAAACACAGAGCCTGTTATAACACTGTCAAAGCTTGACCACTTTCGGCATTTGGAAAATCAACAGGAACCCTTGAGGCCAATTAGAGGTCAGAGCACCTCTGGTCCATAACCTATAGCCTTATGGGAAATTGCGCCACTTTTGAATACCAGCTCTGTACGAGCTCACTCAAGTGTTACGAACTCAATAACACCCAGGCACAACGTCTCAGCAACAGCACACAGAGCTGCTCGGATACTGGAATGATGGACCGCCCTGCATTTATTAAATGCGAACAGTGTGTCATTGGGTTCTTACGGCACTCACCGGTAGGTACTAGCTTTTTAGCGTGGCTATAGAAAAGGAGGTAGAGTCCGGAAAATGGAGCATCTCGCACGAGGGTAGGGATGAGCCCGCTGTATAAACCTCCACGACCCTCTGATATGTAGATAGTCTTTAGGGCGCTGGCAACGCCACCGTAATGAAAGAGTCCAGACTACAACAAATCAACAGTAAAAGACTGCTCGAGTAGGCACAGCCCATATACAGTCAGCTGAGTAATTCCACTGAGCTAGCTATCAGGCACTGCCAGTTGAGCCAGCAAAATTCTGCAGGTCATTACCTAACTCTCCTATTAACAACAGTTTAGGTACTGAAGTAATTACTAATTAGCAGGAATGGCTCACCTCGAACCTAACTTTCACCACGGTGAGAGGAAGCATGGTGATACCAGTCAAGCAGCGAGCGCTTGCGCCCATGGCAATCAGCTCCAAACTATTCGGATTTGCCGAGCTGCAAAAGACAACCTAAGTTTGACCCGGTTCACACATCTGAGCCCAGGAAATAAAAAGCAAACGTGGAGAAGTCATGAGCAAAAAAGGCAGTTGGCAAGATGCAGTTGCGGTCAATGTGTGTTAGAAAAAATCCGAGGCCACCATTGACCGTCATTTGACCATGAATCGTGCCTAATCTATGAACTCAGACAAAGGTTGTGCCATACAAAATCAATATCTGTAACACGCAAGTGTCCCACTATCACGACTCCCAAATTGGAATAATCTAAAACAATATCAGTGCCAGTAGTAACAAAATATACTTCAAAATGAGCGAACTTTATTATTATCATTTATTCAGTTTCTCATGTACACCTTTACATTAGTCTAGCGATGAATCACTGAGCAGATTCCGCGACGCAGCTTTCTGCAAACTCTTCAGTACTTTAACTTGTTCACTGGCGAAGTTGTAACAAGTATAATAAAGAAAGCTTGAGCATTATCCCCGATAGACAGACAGGATTCAACAATATGTCGCGGGTGCAATCGACATGTCCACCAATGAGGTGGACTGGAAGATAGTCAGGCGCATTGGTGAGTGGTAATCACAGCCTTACCCAAAATGTCTCTGAAGCGTGTTCAGAGACGAGAAGTACAATCCAACTCCAGGGACGCATCGGGCGATGGACTAAAAGGAGAAACATACTCACAGGTGTCAGCAGTCGCCTAGTCAGCACACACTAAGAAATCTGTAACATTACCAAAAATACTATCAGAAAAATATCCCCGGCACACACCGTGCATTACACGGCGTACCAAAAATAGAACGCAAATGCTAAATTTTTCGTACAATAGCAACACCCATTGTTTTAAATTAAATGTAACTATTGAAGCGCATAATGGTCCTAATATATTCGTCTGCTAAATCCAACACAACAGGTTTAAAAACAGTACAGATCACTTGGAGAAAAAAGAGGTCCCGTAGCCGTCTGAAGCAACCGACACCTACCGGCGTGGTACCTTTCCACAACCCTCGAAGTTTTTCTTTCTGAAGGACTGTCTTGACTATTACTACCATGCCATCATGGCGAATCCTACAAAGACAACATAACTAATTGAATGTCACTCATTGGGCCTGGCTGGCGCAATCTAGATCATACTTGACATCTTAACATTTTACTGACGAAATATATTCATAAATAAATTCTGAAGCTGTTATGTGAACTCAAAAACCTTCAAACAATAAAAGCTCAGATTTTACTAGCCCAAGTTTTATTAAAATACCATGTCATTCAAAATGCGCTTCTTATTGTACTCACCCTGCGAGACTAGGCGTTTGCAGCCTGGTCTTGAGCAAATCAAGTGGTTGGAACAGCAGAGTAGAGCATGTTCCACTGATAGATCCGGCTAGGAACGATTTCACAAATGGGGACTACAAATAATATCATTTTCACATATATTCACAGTTACCAAGCGTTTTCAGACTGCACATTTGCTCTGACTGCGACTCCGGCCATTCTGCTACCTGATCAAACATATGATTATCACCTTCAAATGTCAAAAAACTGAGTAAAGCGAGTTCTGTGTATGGTGCATACACCAGCGGTTATTATATTTTATATTTCGTTGTTGGACTTGAATTCAACATGCTGTCAGCGTCATGCACTCATCCATTGTCAAACTAAAACTCAAATGACCAACACCAAATGAAGCAACGCTGATAAATCAAATGATAATCATAATGACTCGACTGACCATGTCCCTGGTGATGATGATCACTACCAGCACCAGTCAAATTTGAGTCACTAAATAAATTGACTGAGCTTGAGAAGAGAATGATTAACTAGGCATTTAGTGAGGCTCAGATCAGACACTGACTGAGTCACTCACTAGATGACTAGTCACTCACTCACTGACTCACAGTCACTCACTCGACTCAGCCACTGACTGGGTCACTCACTCACTGAGTCGGACTCAGGCTGGGACCGCAGGAGAACGGAATATGGATAGTCGACTTACGCTTAGAATTGTCTCCATTGATCGTTTAGCTCCGCTTTTCAGCCGATGTTGCTCCTCATCGTTGGCAGAACGCCCCTTCGAGTTATGTCGCGTTCTAGTAATTCTGCCAACATCAACTTCATGTGCGAATGTACTGGTATCTGTAGCGCTAGCAGTCGCGTACTGCTGTCGCGTGGCCGTGATTCATCGACCGTTACACTTCAGCCTCTCGGCAAAAATCCCAGGTTATCTTGGTTTGGGTAGGCTAGCGTCAATAGCGGCCACTTCACTCCGTACAATCAGCTTTATCACAGTCACCGAATCTTCTTATTCGAACTTCGAACACCTACTGAAGTTTTTCACTAGCCTGGCACGTTATTCTCACGCCGATCCAGTTCAATCCGCTTTCCGCTGTACACTAGTGTTTGTCCGCGCTGCAATGGTGTTACCTGTGGCATGTACACACTGAAAGATCCGAAAAACTTTCTGCGACTATTTTTTCATGGTGATATCTAGAATTATTGTCCAAGTTCGGTGTTGTTATAAACTGGTTCAACGTGGAGAATTTTAATCAATTTGGGCGGCGTGATATGCGATAATAGAAGGAATAGAAGGAATTCCTCCACTAGTGGCCTATAGACTTGTCAAAAGCGGTCATTTTTTTCGTGTAGTTATGATAAAGCCGACAAAACTCAACATTTATCTATCTGCCACCGCACAAGGGACCGCTCAATCGGCACACAGTCATTAGTCGGCTCGAGGGGCGTGAATTGTGGAATCCCCCTTCGAAGCTATCATTGCTAGGTATATTATTCGTTGACAGTTGACACCATCGATGGAATATATCCGTATCAATGGTTAATATGAACATTCATTGATATACTATTTATGTGGTTCATGCTAACCATACAATAAGTGAATGAAGTGACGTGCATGCGCTGCTCAGTTCAGCTTTATGTCACTGCACTGCTACTTCTTCAAGCAGGTCATTCTTAGCTGCAAGACAACTATAAGTTATAGTTGTCGTGCAGTTATAGCCTATAACTGTAGTTGTGCATCCACATCAGTGGTCTCTATGTAGAAGAATCCATTGACCATATCCATCACATGCCAGGTATTAACAATAAACCAGGATCGATCGATCGTGATGGATAAGCTCAGTCGCACAGTTCTTTCATTGTGATGAGAGATTCCCTTTTAGTTACCTTCCTGTGTGTTACATATGCACGCGTACTAAATGTCGTTGATACAAATATTGCATGTGCAGTGTGCTTGTATGCATGATGTTGATGCATGATCTCATGGTTTCAAATGATGGTATAAAACAAATATTTAGGTCAGTGTTTCAGACATCTAGACATCTATAATGTACGCAACTCAGACCTGAACAAAGTGTTCATAACCATTGACTACCACTGCCATCTTATCGACATTAATACATTGAATCTTATACCATAGTCCCTACAAAACCAAGAGGACTGAATCACAATGATCGATTGAGACGAGCATAGAGAATAGCTCAATGAAGCGATACAGCCTGTATGGTACTATTCAATGGATACGATCAATAAAGGACTGGCTCACCACCAGTTTGGCTAGTAGCCAGAATTAAGAATACCATCTGGTATGGCCCCATACTAAGCCCCAACCACAGGTGGTTTGTGAACTGCAGTTGTTGACTCAACATCTACTTCATAACAAAGGGGATAAACCTACACAGTGAAGTCAAGAAATGTCACCAGATAAAAGGCAGATAGTAGTAGTTCAGATAAAAATACGAAAACAATGCACCCAGAGACATAAAAGCATGTCTCTGAATGCACCACAATCAGTCTTGTGCTTTTGGTATTTGGAGCATGCCAGAGACATGTCTCGGTAACATACGCTAATCTACACGGTGAATATATTTATAACATGCTGTTAGTTAGCTGGTAATAGACCAAATACATTACAAGCATACCGAGATCGTAACGCGCAACACAGTGACACACTTTCTGTTTTGAAATAGCGTGGGTGGGATAGTTCTGGTCATAGATAAATTGTTCTATGGTTCTGTTATCTAAGAGTCGCAAAGAAACCTTTGGGTGAGTGGATAAGTGGATAGGGCTGCGTAGAGTTGCACCTATAAAACGGGTGCCTGGTCAGCTCATGTTGCTTCGTATGATTTTAGCAAAGAGTCTTAGAGTTATCCTCTATTGTATAGACAGAGTTATCCCTCCTGTAGACTTTCAAAAGAGAACTACTTCCAGAGTCGGAACATGACACTGTAGTCAGGTTCTTGACTCTTCGGCATGTGGCAGTGGTGGGAGCAGCGAAGCAGTAGATATGTTTACCCGCTCCTCCACTACCTGCCACATCGTCACATGGCTAAACAAAAAGTGATAAAAACTGTGAGTTGTGTCTCCCTGTTATATTTATCCGCTGATGAAACCGAAATTAGCCCATATACATGCCATTATATTAATAGATATTAAAATTTACAGATTTTATAATAACATATCGTTAATCTGAGGGTATCAACCCGGTTAATAAAGAATTGATATATCATAGTCACGATATTGTGTGGACACAAACTCGCCTAGGATGGGTCTTACCTAGTCGCAGTGAAAGAGGCGATAGAAACATGACCAACCGAGCTATACCTAGTGGATTTTTGCAGACAGTTCTGAGGAACGGAATCGGAAGATATGTCTGCCAGTTGCAGAGAGTAACGATTCAGTTCTGCAAAGAACGTCCCAACAGTCAGGGAGCCAGGTTTGTCATCATGCTTCACGGCCAAGAACAGATTAGTAATTAGCAACGCTGTCGAGTGTCATTTCAATTCAACTTTCAAGTTTCATTGATTGAATGTTGATCCTTCAATGGTGGTGTCTAGTGAGAAACTATGTATTCTGTAGGCTGTACTCTAGTACCTCCGAAACCATGTACCCGTACTCTCAAAATCATGTACTCCAAGCTCGACACTAAGTACCCAGTACCTTAGAGCTACATATCATGCACTTCCATCATAAATTTGACAAAAACTAAAGTGAAATATCAAAATCAGATAACACCAATAATTAGATAAAATCATAAATGAATAAATAAATCAATAATGTTTAAAAATTAGGCTAAACAAGTAAAACCTGTTTTCAGTATAACAGTTAAGTGCTAACACAACCTGAGAGAGACAAACTATAGAACCACTTTTGTGTTTTCCAGTCTTCAATAATCAATTGAAGGCACAATGTATTAAATAAATTCCACCACTTTCATCACTTAGAATTTCACCAACTTTCTTTTTTTATACTAGAATACCATGTCAGCGTGTCAGTATGTCTCAACCTGGGTATTGAAAGTGAAAACAATAAACATAATTTTTATGCTGCAAAGTCCAGGCTTCAATCTTAATTTTTGGACCTTGATGGGGTATTCAACTCTTCGACTGGTCAAAGTACATGATTTCGAGGGTAGAGGGTATGGGGGCATATAGTTTCTCACTACCCATTATTCAATCATTGACTCAGAGTCACTGTCAGTAAGTTCACTGACTCAGTCAGTCACCAGTGATAAACTATACAAGTTTCATCAATTGATTTATTCATCTGCCTCATGATACTGATATACGTACTCATATATAGTGCTCATATTCTGACTTACTCATACTATAGTCATGTTATCCACTATTACCACACTGGCTCCGAATCAAAGCCAAACTCACACTCACAGTCACGCGATTGACTGTCACACTGGTGTGAGTCACAATCAACACGCTCATCTATATCCCAATCAACATTCCGGCCACAGTTGAACTTTTCGCATACAGATGGCAGAACCAAACTGACACTGTCAGCTTGTCCTAGAAAGATTCTACTGTTGATTGTAGAGATTTCATGGAAAACAAGTTGTTAGATTTCACCCGCGCAAATCCTGGAGTTGCCGTGTATGCACAAGTCAGAAGACACAAAGCCCCGAGGATTGTAGCGGAATACTGTAAGTACAACTAAGCTGATAACTAATGCGTTAACTGGTGAATAAATAACTAAATATCATTGTGCTAACTAATTCTGATCTTGCTGGATTTCCCATCTGTCATGAATCACTTTTTATAGTAGCAATACCAGCTAGTCGTTTCTTGGCGCACACTTTGCCATTACAAGAGGGAATCTGAGCATAGAGTTAGAGGAGTCTGAACCATAAAATAAAATTTTATTGGCCAAATTGGATTATCTTGATTGAATTACTACGATATCAGCCTTCATGTCCTGCATGCTCGCTGCGCAGACTCTTATTCGATGTTTGAACCATCCTGAATTCCATGCCTTATTTACCCCCGTATTGGGTGGAGAGAGACGAAATTGTTTTTATGCTCTCGAGCACCATTTTCGTTCAGCGGTTTCTATTCTCTCTCTAAAACCATCAACACTTAGAGTTGAATCTTATTTGTGATCAATCCATCATGGCCATTTCTATATGGACATTATCTGTGTGCTATTCAGAGTTTTAAATGATCTTGCAGTGAATGGGAAAACTCACGCAGTCGATTTAAACTGTAAAGAAGAGGCCGAGATATGTGAATGGTTGGACTGGCTAAGAACAAGATCAGGTAATCCATCCCATAGAGTTATTCTTTCGAGGATAAATGTATACACCATCCTTACTCGTGCTTATTGGGATTTGTCTGTCCATGATATTATTTCCTAATGGCATAATAGAAGATAAACGACCACGGACATCCAATTTCCATTCTGTTTGTTGTCTACTTACTACTCTACTTTATGGGCCTCATCAGCGCAAGCGGAATTTCTCCCAATGGTGTAATCTGGAAATGCTGGGTAGATCAATAGCTTTGATCTACTCTCGGCAGATGTCTTGAACCACATGTATTTATACAACAATAATCCATGTCAGTCATGATAGCCTTGTGGAGAATGAATGTATATCACTGCCTGTTCCCTCCGTTACCCAGCTGTGGTGGAGTATTCCAAGAGATTTTTCTCTGGCTGATCACACATACACACGCGCACGCGCGCGCACGCACGCGGCACGCACACACACACTTGGAGAGGAGATGGGCATCGCCTAGTCACAAGCCCATTGAAAGGATATGAGAAAGCAATCCAGCTACGAATCTAATTCATTATGAAATGAGCAGGTAGTTACTGGGAGCTCAGCGTTTAGGTTATGTGTTATAGCTGGTCAGCCTTGTAGCGCAATGCTTCACATTGAACTAGCGGGTACGTTGTGGGAGAGGAGCCGGCTATTGGGCACTGGCAATTTTCACAGTGTCAGCCCTGCCCAGTGAAGTGTAGCTTCTCCTAAACCTGCATCATCATCTGCTGAGACAGACGGATGCAATTTATTGTAATCTAATGCAACTCAATGCCTTTTAGGGGATGAGCTTATAAGAATAAGGAAATATCAGCACACAGCTACACCGAGTATACAGGGAACATGGACTCCCCATACTAATCGTGCACCTAGCCTTAATACAACGGTATTCCCAGATCCGGAGTTGTCTCGTACTATAACATTCAAGCAAACAACTACAGAAAAGCTCCAAGAAATCGCCAAAAAGTCGCAAGGACAGTCAGAATGAAGCCTCTTGTTATAATAAAATGTATGCATTTTCATAATTGGTTTATTGCCTTCTTCATTTTAATGGGTCAGTGGAAAGGATCAATGGTGGACAGCTCGCGGCGGAGAACTGTGTCTGTGACCATCTCATTAGTCGTGTAACACCTCATTAGCTAGATTACCAATCTGAAGACTGAACCCATCTAATCTTGCCTAAATTATCACTGCCCCGTGCGCTGATATTGGAAAGGTCAGTGATTTTATCAATATGCATGGCGATTGTTATACGCCATAATGTATCTCGGAATCGATACCAATATAACTCTGTCTGTATACATCATCACACTAGTAGCCAGCAGTGGGTCTGTTAAGAAGCATGTAATTGATTATTGATTGATAAAAACAAATGATAATTGACTGCGGTATAGAAGAAGCCTTAGCTTATAACAAATATAGAAACTGTTCTATTATTGGGAAGAAAACCAAGTTTACTGGTCCATTGCACTGAATTTAGGAGATTTCACAAGCCTCTAACTCTGCATAGATACAACCTAGATTATTGGAAGTTAAATACCGCTCTGAAACACAAAAATGTTTTCCAAACCGCTGCGCTACTTTGTGGATAACTTTGCGTCCAATTTAGCATTAAGTTGAAACATTTTGAACTCATTTTCCCATATTCTTTCCGTCTTTTCCAATTTTTTCTCAGCTTTTTCTTCTTTGTACCTAAAAATGCGCAATGACATCACCAAAAGTTCAGAACTTGGTTAATAACCTCTAATGAATGTCTGATTTGAAGCAACCAGCAAAATCATTTAGGGAATCATGATCTAATGAAACCACAACAAAACATGATGTTATTCTCGCGTAGTCAATCCTCTTTATCTGTATCCAGTGGCCTGATGACCCAGTACGCGTAAAATCTCAATCAATTGTTATCCCAGTGATGAAACCACCAGAACAGCCTACGTGAGATGTTTACGCTTATTGATACACAAGGCCGATTGAATTCGTTCCATATCATTTCCTCGTATAGCATTTGAATTTTGTACGTACGTGAGCCTGTAGTGATCCCCTTGCTTGTGGTTTTTAGTGAAGGCCATCGGTATATGAGTGAGCTCTTCATTGTTCTCTGGTAGATAGCTGCTGTAGTGAATTTCTGTAAAATTCAACAGTCAAATCACCAGTCACTGCTATAGATTAAATGTCAGTAAAGCACCAATCTACCACCGCACTTCCACATAATGTGTATAAATCGGCAAATATGTCGTGTTGGGTTACGTGCATCTATATATGAACATAATGTGCCACAATATTGGGTGTATCATCCTATACCGCCAGTGGTAAGCATTCACAATAACAAAACACATCTACATATCAGATCACACAGGGTTTAAGGTCACACCATATCCGGTTATGTAGACGTTCAGGGTTGGATCACTGGGTTTTACCTGGTAACGTATGTAGTGGTGTACGTAGCCTACGCAATGCCACCAAGTAACCTATATGCGGAGGTAATCAATGTACATATTTCTTACAAACATTCTTGCATGTTTCAAAAAACCTTTATGCAAAATTGATTTATGCTTGGTGTATGGCATTTCAGGAAATTGAATCCCTACCTAGAGACCTTCGCTGTAGATGGATGTGTATGGTTTTCCTGTTGATAAAAATAATTGGAAAACAAATCGAATCTTTACATGTATTACCATACGGAGATATTTGTCTATGCATGGGATTTCTAACCTCTATGTGGACAACGGATTAGTGTATGTAAACATACCTAAATAATCATAGTCTTTCCTTTTCAGTTTTCCTTTTTCATTCCATGGTTGGTTATACGTTCGTGCCACTTTAGATGGTGCTGGGGGAATGTATTTGGAGCGATTAGGCAACAGAGATGAAGTCTTGCTAAGCTGCAGAGAGGTGGACCTCCCTCGTATGTTAGCACCTTTTTCTTCGGACGATTTTGACTGAAAGAGCAAATCATCTGAAAGCTACAATAATTTCTTGAATACCGTTGAGATTGGAATATTCTATCAATGACACGTGTCACTGATTCTAATGTTCCAACTGAGTTGTTGTTGTTAGATGGATAATTGTATGGAGAGTTACCCGCGGAATCCGTTTTCGAAAGTTTTTCCCAAGGCCTTGAAATTGAGTGGTCTCTTGTGACCAAAATAAAGATTAGATACGCTACCTATTTCCATCTGGACCCCAATAGTTCTGGGATTTCTACTTCCAAATGACTTTTGTAGCTTAGGTTTGTGGAATGAAATCATTCAGTCTTGATCTGGAAATGCTAGCCTGTGGTCCGAGTTAGCAAACAATGATGACTAAAAAACTTGAAGATTCTCTTTTTAAACCTATCGGAGCACATAATGCGACCTCCTTA